>Ga0233422_10000011_pt1 | contig 127210 bp, 110 predicted proteins | sample Watercolumn_Mata_2_FD_182724 | JGI IMG/M metagenome (GOLD analysis project Ga0233422, IMG submission 182724) | Freshwater microbial communities from Lake Matano, South Sulawesi, Indonesia - Watercolumn_Matano_2014_110_MG | ecosystem: Environmental > Aquatic > Freshwater > Lake | place...
AAGTCAACTATCCCTTTCAAATTAATCGGCACTTTTATTCTTTACCTAAAAATAGAGAGAGAACCTAAATTAAAGAGCCAAAAAATAATCGCGTCATATTATTGACAGGGCAATAATTCTAGCGTATAAAGGTCCCTGCGTAGGGGGTGCTTTCTATGGAGCAGGCTAACGCCAGCATTCTGGTGATCGATGACGTCCTGGCGGTGAGGCAGAGCCTCCAGGAAATTCTCGGAGCCGAAGGCTATGAAGTGGAGACCGCGCCCGATGGGGAGAGTGGTCTTCAACGCGTTAAGGACCAGCCATTTGATCTGGTGTTGACCGACTTGGCTCTCCCCGGTCTGGGGGGCATGGATATTCTCAAATATCTGGTGCGCCACCAGCCCGAGTGTTCCTGTATCATTATCACCGGCTACGGCACTATCCAAAATTCCGTCACTGCCATGCGCCTGGGGGCATACGACTACCTGTGCAAGCCGGTGGACCCCCAGGAACTGCGGCTGGTGGTGTCAAGGGCTCTGGATCACCGCCGCCTGAAACGGGAAAACCTGCAACTCAAAAAGCAGCTCCATAAACGTTACGGCTTTGCCAATATCGTGGGGAACAGCGACGCCATCACCCAGGTCTTCGAACTCATCAAAAAAGTGGCGGATACCGACAGCACCGTCCTCGTCCTGGGGGAATCGGGCACCGGCAAGGAACTCATCAACCGGGCCATTCATTACAACAGCATGCGGCGTGATGGACCCCTAATACCGGTGAACTGCGCGGCCATTCCGGAAGAATTGCTGGAAAGCGAACTCTTCGGCCACGAGAGGGGAGCCTTCACCCATGCGGTGCGCACCCGCATCGGCCGCTTTGAACAGGCCAACGGCGGCACCATCTTCCTGGACGAAATCGCGGACATGAGCCCCAGCCTGCAGGTGAAGATTCTCCGGGTCCTCCAAGACCGCTCCTTTGAGCGCATCGGCGGGGTCAAGACCATTAAGGTGGATATCCGGGTCATCGCGGCCACCAATCAGGACCTGGAAGAAATGGTGCGCCAGGGCCGCTTCCGGGAAGACCTTTATTACCGCCTCAATGTCATCCCCATCAAGGTGCCGCCCCTGCGGGCGAGGGTGGCGGATATCCCCCTGCTGGTGCAGCATTTCCTGCACGAATTCAGCCGTAAAAAGAAGAAACCCATCAAACGTCTGAGTCCCGAGGCCCTGGACTGCCTTATGAGCTACCCCTGGCCCGGCAATATCCGGGAGCTGGAAAATCTCATGGAGCGCTTGGTGATTCTGACCGAGGGCGACGAAGTTCGGCTCTCGGAATTGCCGGAACGGTTCCGGGCCAAGCCTGCGCCTCCTCCTTCCAAACCCCAGGAACTCCCGGAGCAGGGCATTCATCTCACCGCCGCGGTGCTGGAGTTTGAAAGGGACCTGATCCTCAAGGCTCTGGATAAGAGCAACTGGGTAAAAAGCCGGGCCGCGCAGCTATTGCATCTGAACCGCACCACCTTGCTGGAAAAAATGAAGAAGCAAAATATTTTGTCCACGCCGGAATTCCTCTCAAATAAAAGAAGTTTTCTCTAGCGTCAAAATCGTGACAAGTTTCCAGGCATTTTGACGTCTCCGGTAGCCCGGAGGCGTCATTTTTTTTGGCATACATCTCCGGGCCGCGGCCAAAATTCCACCACCCTCGCCCGTTTCCAGGGTCTGGTATGAGTCTTGCTTTTGGTTCACAAAAAAGCGAGGGAGCAATGTCTATCAGGCGCACGATTCTGCGATTTATGAGGCTGGCAGGGGCGGTGATGCTGGCTGCCGTATTGATTCAGGCCATTATGTCATTGCCCGCCGCGGCTCAGTCAGATGCTGATAAATTCAATTTCTATATCCCCCTCACCAAAGAATTTTTCGAGGCCATGGAGAAGTTGAGCCGGAGCAACGCCAATACTTATGGCGACCGCCAGGAGCCCTTGCTGGAGCAGATCGCATTGTCCTCTCAATTTATGGTGAAAACCAACCTCACTCTCATCAAACAGAACGAACGCATTATCCACCTATTAGAAGAACTCAACCGCAAACGCCTCCTCCAGGAGAAGTAAGGCGATGGTGAAACCCCGGGGCTTCTGGGTATGGATTCTTCTTTGCTGTTGGCTGGTAACCGGCGGTGCAGGCACGGCCTGGGCTAAATCTAGTTCCAACTCCTCCGCAGCCCAAGATGAGGAAAAAGCTGAGAAGAAAGCTTCTAAAAAACCCTCAAAGAAATGGGTGAAGAAAGGCAAAAAGACTGAACCCGAACCGGCGCCAGCCCCGGCCGCGGTTAAGCCTCCGGGCATCGAAGCCCCCCAGGTCTTGTTGAACCGGGCCCGGGAGCAGGAAACCGCAGGTGATATCACTGGGTGCCTTCTGTCCCTGGCGAAGTTCGTCAACGTTTATCCCCAACACCCGGAGCGGGCCGGGACCTTGCAAAGCATGGCGCAACTGGCCCTGGCCCGGGGGGAGCAGAACAAGGCCCTGCAAATCTATGGTCTGACTGCCTCCTTATATCCGGACAGCAAGGCCGCGGCCGAAGCCCGATGGCAGATGCACAACCTTGATTTTTACCTGCAACTTCGGGAGCGGGACCCCCTGGCGAGCTTTAAGGATTACTTGCTCAAATTAAAACCCTTGCCTGCGGGTGTGACCGCCGAAAGCCTACGGGAGCCGCTGCGCCAGGGCTGGGCGGCGGTGGAGGGAGTCTTAAGGCGGAGCGCGCCCTGCCCGGCGTCCTTGCTGGAGGAAGCACTGGCCCTGTGGGAACTGCACCCGGAGGGGACTCGACCTCCGGAAGCCGCCCTGGTCCTGGGGGAACTCCTCCAGGAAAACGGGCTCTATGGGGAAGCCAGGGGTTGGCTGCAATGGGCCCGGGAGCAGGGCTCACCGGGAATTCGCAACCAGGCCATGGTGGGAATTCTGGAGGCTTCCTGGGCCTCCAAGGACCTGCCGGATTTTGCTTCTGCGTGGATAAACTGGCGGCAAAACCGGGGGGAGATCACTCCGGCTCTGAAATCCCGGTTGGCTAAACTGCCTTTGCCGGAGGAGCTTTTCACCGAAGCCCCGGGGCCAGGCCCGGAAGGACCCCCCCAGGCGCGGAAGCCGGAAGAAGAAGCCGTGGCTGCTCTCCTGGACTGGTGGAGCGGTAAGTCTCCGGACTCATCAAAGCAGGCGGACCTGCTGCGGTGCCTGGAGCATTTTCTCAGCCGCCCCCTGCCTTCACCCGTGAAGGAAAGGCTGCTGCTGCAACTGGCCCAATTGCAGTGGTCTCAGGGAAATTTCCCCCAGGCGGCCAAAATTTATCAGACCTTGCTCAACGCCCACGCAAAAAGTGAGGACTCCGCGTTCTATCAGGATCGTCTGGCCCTTAGCCAATTACAGGGCCAGCAAGCGGAAAAGGCCCTGGAGACCTACCGGGGCATGAGCCTGGAAGGGGATAATTTCTGGCAACTGGTGTCCCGCACCCGGCTGGCGGATGTGGAACTGGGACGTTTACAGATGGAGCCGCCCCAATAAATCCAGTGAACAGTGATCAGTGGTCAGTGATCAGTTAAAAGAAAGAGAATCTATTAGGTCAATCAACAGATTTACAGTCTCTGAAAAAATGGCATGACTCAAAAGGAAGCCGGTATGGAAAAAAAGGCCATTCTCGTGATCGACGCCGACCCCCATTGGGAGGAATTCCGGCTGCGATTGCAAAAATCCCTGGCAGTGGAGCTGATCCAGGTCGCCAGCGAAACCCGGGGCCGGGAGTTACTCCTCCAGCAACAGCACTTCTTCCTGGTGGTGGCCCTGAGCGAGTCCTTATCAGACCCCGGGCTCACTGGGTTGATTACCGAAATCAAGCAGGAGGCGCCTTTTTTGCCGGTCTTCATCACCTCCCGGCGGCCCACCGTGGACGGCGCGGTCGCGGCCATGCGCCGGGGCGCGCAGGATTACTTGCCTTCTCCCCTGACCTGGGAACGGCTCAAGGAGGTTCTCTCCCCCTACCTGCGGAACGGCAAGGAACTCTGCCGGCTTTCCGGCGGCAAGGGAGAGGAATCCGGGGCCCGGCCGGTGATCACCCAGGACCCGGTTATGCTGCAATTGCTGCGCATGGCCGACGCAGTGGCCGCCACCAAGGCCACGGTGCTTATCCAGGGGGAGTCCGGCACCGGCAAGGAGATCCTGGCCCGCTATATCCACGCCAAGAGCGACCGCTCCCAGGGGCCTTTTATCGCCCTCAACTGCGCGTCCCTGCCGGAAGGGCTGCTGGAGAGCGAACTCTTCGGCCATGAGAAAGGGGCCTTCACCGGGGCGATTATGCGGAAGCTGGGGAAATTCGAGCTGGCCCAAAACGGCACCATCCTGCTGGATGAAATCAGCGAGATGCACCCCCACCTCCAGGCCAAGCTCCTCAGGGTGCTTCAGGAAAACGAGATCGACCGGGTGGGCGGCCGCCATCCGGTGCCCATCAACGTCCGGGTGATCGCCACCACCAACCGCAACCTCCAGGAAGCCATTCAGAACAACCAGTTCCGGGAAGACCTGTTCTACCGGCTCAACGTAATTTCCCTTAACCTGCCGGCCTTGCGGGCGCGGCGGCGTGATATCCCCTTGTTGGCGGAATATTTCCTACAGCGCTACGCTAAGCTGTTTGGCAAAGGCGCGGTCAAATTCAGCAGCCAGGCGCTGTCCGCGCTGGAAAACGCGTCCTGGCCGGGAAATGTCCGGGAGCTGGAGAATGCGGTGGCCCGGGGGGTGCTTCTGGCCCAGGGGAATCAGGTCTATCCCCGGGATATCCTGGCGGAGCTCCAGGTGGAGACTCCCGCGGCCCAGCCCATGGCCCGGGTGAAACCGGAAAAACCGGTGACTTTGAGGGAAATGGAGCAGAGCCTGATCTTTCAGGCCCTGGACGAAACTGCGGGCAACCGCACCCACGCCGCCAAGATTCTGGGCATCAGCGTGCGCACCCTGCGCAATAAATTGCACGAATACCGGTCCGTCCCTTTTCCCGAGGCTAAGCAGAGTTCGCAAGTGGCTTGAAAAGTGTAGGGTGCGTTCCACGCACCACTAATCTGAAGGAGAGAAAAAATGTCCTGGGGAGCCTTTACCGACGGGGCCATGCGCCTGCTGGAGAAAACCCTGAACTGGCGATCCCGGAACCAGGAGATCATTGCCGGTAATATCGCCAACCTGGATACCCCCAATTATACCCGGAAGGAGATGGATTTTCAGAGCATTCTGGATAGCTACTCCAAAGGGAACCTGACGGAGATCAGCCTTTCCCAGACCAAGCCGGGCCATTTGGGGGGCGCGGACCCCAGCCTGTCCCTGGTGCAGGAAACCTCGGAGGAAGTGGACCTGGATCATGAGATCGTGCGCATGTCGGAAAACCAGATATCTTACAACGCCTCGATCCAGATGCTCATTAAAAAGCTGGACGCCTTGCGTTCCGTAATTGAAGGAGGACAGAAATGAGCATGTTTAAAGCCATGGATGTGAGCGCGTCCGGCCTGACCGCGCAGCGGCAGCGTCTGGACGTCATCGCCGAAAACCTGGCTAACGTTCATACTACCCGCACCCCCCAAGGAGGGCCTTACCAACGGAAATCCGTGATTATCGCGGCCCGGCCCGCGGAAGATTTCGCCTCCCTCCTGGGGAGTCCGGAAAAGGTGGAGGTGCAGCAGGTCGTCCAGAGTCCCGAGGGTTTGCGGCCGGAGTATGACCCCAGCCACCCGGATGCAGATAGTAAAGGCATGGTCCTCTATCCCAATGTCAACCCGGTGTCGGAGATGGTCCACCTCATGCTGGCCAGCCGGGCCTATGAAGCCAACGTCGCGGTGTTGCGCACCGGCAAGTCCATGGCCCAGAAGGCCCTGGAAATAGGCCGTTAATAAAGACGGTCTGCGGTTTTCGGTCTTTGGGCTGCGGTAAAAAGAAAGGATAAGGGATCTAGAGATGAAAGTTACGCCATCGGCGATGGGAATGGTCAGCCCCCAGGGGACCCAGGGACTGGAAGCCCCGGGTTCCAAGCAGGAATTCTCCAACGTACTGAAAGATATGGTGGACAAAGTAACCCAATTGCAGCAGGACGGGGACCAGAAAATTTATGGTTCCCAAATGGGACAAGAGGATCTCCATGAAGCCATGCTTTCCCTGGAAAAGGCCAACCTGAGCCTCAAGGTGCTGGTCCAGGTGCGCAATAAGCTGGTCCAGGCCTATGAAGAGCTGAGCCGCATGCCTCTTTAGTGGGGTTAATTTATTAGTCGAGTGGTTTTTTAGTTCGTTGCGGGGGAACGGATGAACGCGTTGCGACAGTCACTTCTTGATTTAACCCAGAAATATCAGGGTCTGCCGGCCGGCCAACGCCTGCTGGCGACCGCGGCCTTAGGGGCCGGGGTCTTGGCCCTGGTATTATGGTTATATCTGGGCACCGGTGCCGACTACGGGGTCCTCTTTTCCAACCTGGCCCAGGATGACGCCGCGGCTATTACCAGCAAACTCAAGAGCAAAAAAGTCCCCTATCGCCTGGACGCTGGAGGCGGCACTATCCTCGTGCCCCGCTCCGACGTCTATGAGATGCGGCTTTCCCTGGCGGGGGAAGGAGTGCCTAAGGGCGGCGGCGTAGGTTTTGAGCTGTTCGACCGCCAGAATCTAGGCACCACCGATTTCGTGCAGCGCCTTAATTACCAGCGGGCCCTGCAGGGGGAGTTGGCCCGCACCATTTCCGGCATGCCCGAAGTGGGGGAAGCCCGGGTGCACATCGTCACCCCCAAGGAATCCCTCTTTGTGGAGGATCAGAAAAAGGCCTCTGCGGCCGTGGCCGTTAAACTCAGACAAGGCCGCAGCCTCAGCCCGGCCCAGATCGACGGTATAGTCAATCTGGTGTCCAGCGCGGTGCAAGACCTCCATACCAGCCAAGTGACGGTAGTGGATTTAAACGGCCGCATCCTCAGCAAGCCCCAGGACACCTTGACCCCCGGCGGTTTGTCCACCACGCAGATGACTTTTCAACGCTCCGCGGAAGAAAGCCTGGAACGCAAGGTGCAGTCTCTTTTCGATCAGGTTTTAGGTCCCAGGAAATCCATCGTCCGGGTCGCCGCGGACCTGGATTTCCAGAAAATCGACACCCGGGAAGAGTCTTTTTCTCCTAATAAAGAAGCGATCCGCAGCGAGCAGAAGACCATGGAGCGCAGCAGTAAAGGCGGGGAGGGGGCCGCAGGCAGCCCGGATGCCCGCTTTGAATTGAGCAAGGGGACCATCACTGCGCCCCCGCCGGGTAAAGGGCCTCCGCCGCTGACACCTCCGGTGGCTGCTGCGGCCCCCTCCCCCGGCGCGGGCATAGAGCGCCAGAGCGAAATGCGCAATTATGAAATCAACCGGGTGCTGAAGCAGGTGGTGGACCAGCCCGGCAAGATCAAGCGGTTGTCCGTGGCGGTGGTGGTGGACGGCATTTATAAAGGCAAAGGCAACGCCTTCAATCCCCGTCCCGCGGAGGAAATGCGGCAATTTGCCAATTTGGCCAAAAAGGCCATCGGCTTTTCGGTGGACCGGGGCGACCAGTTTGAGATTTCCTCTGCGCCCCTGGCCTTGACCACCCCGGAAGGGGTCATGGCCGCGGGATCCGAAGGCAGTTGGCGGGATATGATCATGGACTCGGTGAAGATCGGCGTTATGGTCTTGATCGGCTTGGCCGCGCTCATGTTCTTGCTCAAGAAAAGGCCGGTCTCCGCCAAACGTCCGCCCCTCTTGGAAGGCCCCGCGGTTCCCGGCGCGTCCGCTTATGAAAGGCAGGCGGCAGCCCTGCCCGCGGGAATGGAGATGGCCTTGCCCCCGGCCGGCCAGGGAGCTCTGCTCCCGCCCGTAACTTTACCGGACGCGGTGGACGGCAAAGAAAAAATCGTGCAATTGATCAACACCTATCCGGACCGGGCCGTGGAGGTTTTGCGCCTGTGGCTGCATGAAAAGTAGTTCAACCAGCGATAACCCGGGATTTTAGAATTAAGGGAAGAGAAAAACATGGCCATCAAAATGGATAAATTGACTGGGGCAGAGAAGGCCGCGATGCTCCTGGTCAGCTTAGGGGAAGGGAACGCGGGGGAAATCCTGAAGCGGTTGGATGATAAAGAAGTGCAGATTTTGGGCCAAAGAATTTCCCGTCTGGAAATGGTGCCCACCAAACAACTGGCCAGTATCCTGGAAGAGTTCCATAAGATGATGGAGGCCCCGGAAGCCCTGGTGGTCCGGGGGGATCAGTTCTTCAAGAACACCATCTCCAAGACCATGGACATGAAGCGCCAGGAGGACCTGATCGACAGCCTGGACCTGGAAACCAGCCCGGAATTCTTCCAAAAGATCAAGAAGCTGGATTCCCGGACCCTGGCCAGCTACATGCGCAACGAGCATCCCCAGACCGTGGCCCTGGTCCTGGCCCACCTGGACCGGGCCCAGGCCGGCGCGGTTCTCTCCCAATTCCCGGAAAACCTGCAAATGGAAGTGGTGCGGCGCATCGCCAACCTGGACCAGGTTTCTCCCGCGATCATTGAAGAAATCGATACCGCGCTCCGGGATGAAATCTCCCTGGTGGAAGAGGTGGGAGGCCGGGCCATCGGCGGCGCGCAATCGGTGGCGGAGATCCTCAACCAGATGGAACGGTCGGTGGAAAACAACATTCTCAAACGGTTGGAAGAAGAAGATTACGAATCCCTGGCCGAAGACATCCGCCGCTACATGTTTACCTTTGAAGACCTGCTGGGGGTGGAAGACCGGGGCATCATGGCCCTGCTGAAGGAAGTCAATACCCAGGAATTGGCCCTGGCCCTCAAGGCCGCGTCCGACGACCTGAAGGAAAAATTTTTCCGGAACATGTCCACCAGAGCTTCGGAAATGCTGCGGGAAGAACTGGAAATCATGGGCCCGGCCCGGCTCCGGGACGTGGAAGCGTCGCAACAAAAGGTCATTCAGATAGCCAAGCGTTTGGAGGCCGAAGGCCAATTGGTGCTGGCAGGCAAAGGCGGCGAAGATGTCTTTATTTAAAGAAACGTCCGAGCAGCAAGTGGAAGAGTTTCAATTCCCTGGGTTTGAGGGAGGAGAAAGGCGGGAGATCATCACGGAATTCCGGTTTGAGCCGCTGGCCTACAAGGAGCCGGGCATGGCCCCCACCCCGGAAATGCTTGAAGCCGCCCAGGGGATCGTCTGGGAAGCCAAAAAAAAGGCCCAGCATATTGAGAGAGAAGCCTATGAGAAGGGCTTCGAGCAGGGGCAGAAAGACGGCCAGGAGGTAGGGGAGCGGAGCCTGGACCAACAGGTGCAGCAGTTCCGGGACCTGGTGCAGGCCCTGGCTAGGGAAAAAGAGGAGCTTTACCGGAAGCGGGAAAAGGAATTGCTGGACTTGGTCCTCCTCATCAGTCGCAAGGTCGTGGTCCGGGAGCTGAAAGCGCAGCCGGAGGCTATCCAGGAGGTCGTGGCTGGTGGTTTTCGCATCCTGGCCGACACGGAAAACATCAAATTGCGGATCAACCCCCAGGATCATGAGATTCTGCAGTGGGCCCCCCAGGAGTCCTGGCCCCCTGGGGTAGAGTTGATAGCGGACGGCACCATCGCCCCTGGCGGTTTCATCATGGAAACCACGTGCGGCGATATTGACGGTACCGTGAAAAACCGGTGGGCCGTGGTGGCCCGAATGGTGCAAAAAGCGCTGCAAGAGGAAAATGAGCAAAGCGACGCAGATTGATTGGGAGCACCTCCAGGGCGTTTTAGAGGAGACGGACCCCTACTCCCTCACCGGCCGCGTCCAGGAAATGGTGGGACTGGTGATTTCCAGCCGGGGCCCGCAGAGCGCGGTGGGGGGAGTCTGCCGGGTGGAACTGCCTCCGCCCCGGAGCCCCATCCTGGCGGAGGTGGTGGGTTTCCGCAAACAAGAAGTGCTCCTTATGCCTTACGGCGAAGTGCGGGGCATCCGCCCCCAGGCCCGGGTGGTGCTCACCGACCGCCAGGCCGCGGTGCCGGTGGGTGAAGGCTTGTTGGGCCGGGTGATCGACGGCCTGGGGCAACCCCTGGACGGCCAGGGACCCATAACCTACCAGACGGACTATCCTCTTTACAGCCGGCCGCTGAACCCATGCGCCCGACAAAGCATCGTCCAACCCGTGGACGTGGGCATCCGGGCCATCAACGGCCTCTTGACCCTGGGGAAAGGGCAGCGCATCGGCATTTTCGCGGGTTCCGGGGTGGGGAAAAGCACCTTGATGGGCATGATTGCGCGCCATACCAAATCGGACGTCAGCGTCATCGGCCTCATCGGCGAGCGCGGCCGGGAGGTCAAGGACTTCATTGAAAAGGACTTGGGACCGGAGGGGCTGGCTCGCTCCTGCGTGGTGGCCGCCACCTCTGACAGCCCGCCTCTGGTGCGCCTCCGGGGCGCGTACCTGGCCACCGCGATTGCCGAATATTTCCGGGACCAGGGGCATGACGTCATCCTCATGCTGGATTCCATCACCCGGTTTTCCATGGCGGGCCGGGAAATCGGGCTGGCCATCGGTGAGCCCCCCACGGCCCGGGGCTATACCCCTTCGGTCTTCTCCCAACTTCCCCGGCTCCTGGAGCGGGCCGGCACCTGCGCGGGCAAAGGCAGCATCACCGGCATTTACACCGTCCTGGTGGAGGGGGACGACCTGCTGGAACCCATCGCCGACGCGGTGCGGGCCATTTTGGACGGGCACATTGTCCTGTCCCGGGACCTGGCGGACCGGGGGCATTATCCTTCCATTGACGTTTTGGGCAGCATCAGCCGGCTCATGCCCCAGGTCACGGACCCCGAGCACATGGAGAACCGGGAAAAGTTCGTCAAGGTGGCCGCGGCCTACCGCAAGGCCGAGGACCTGGTCAATATTAACGCGTATGTCAAGGGCACCAATCCCGACATCGATTATGCCCTGGAAAAGAACGACGCGGTCAACCGCTACCTGCGCCAGGCCGTAGCCGAAGCGGTGACCCTGGAACAGGCCCAGGCAGAACTGGCCACCATCTTTGCGTCATGAGCCCCGTAGGCCGCTTCCGCTTCTCCCTGGAGACGGTCTTAAAGGTCCGGGGACTGAGAGAAGAACAGGCCAAGGCGGAAGTGGCCCGGGCCCAACAGGAACTGGAGCGGAGCCGCCGGGCCTTAAAAGAGACCCAGGAGTTGCGGAGCAGGCTGCTTAACGAATTGCAATCCAGCGCTAAGGAGTGGACGCCCCAGGATTTTCTCATCTTCAGGTCCTATCTGGACCACCTGAAGACCGCGTTGGAGGGTTTCAAGCAACTGATTATCGACCAGGAAGCCGCTCTTCAGGAGAAAAAGGAAATCCTGAAACAACGCTATCAGGAGCGCCGTCTCCTGGAGCAAGTGCGGCAGAAACATTACGCCAAGTTTCGCCGGGAACTGATGAAAGACATGGAAAAAGAAACGGAAGCCATCGTCCTGGGACGCTTTAAACGATAGTTTTTAGTTTTCAGTTTTTAGTTTTTAGAAAAATCAAATAATATCAGAGAGATATAGCGAGGTCAATTCTTTCGATTTACCGCTTAAAATTAATTTCTTTTCACTAAAAACTAAAAACTTAAGACCAAAAACTGTATTGAAGGAGACGGACATGGGCCACACCGTCACGCAACCCTGGTCCAAATGGAACCTCTTAGCCTCTGGCCTGCTTTTGGGCTTGCTGGGCAAGATCGCGGTGTCCGCGGTCTGTCTGGCGCCCTCGGGTTTTTTCCCCTGGGTGGGCCCGAAAGCGAGCGAAGCCGCCACTCCTGCTAAACCCTCCGAGGCTCCGGCGGAAAACCAACCTGCGCCCACAGTGCCCCGGATCATGTCCCTGCTGGAAAAAGAACGGCAGTCTCTCCAGACCCGGGAACAGGTGGTGGCCGCCAAAGAAGAGCAGCTCCGGGTCCTAAAGAAGGAAGTGGAGCAGCGTCTCCGGGAACTTAACGCCATGCAGCAGCGGGCCATGGAGTTTATCGAAGAAGAAAAGCGGATGCAGGGGGAACAGAACCGGCACCTGGTGGCCACTCTGGAAGCCATGCCTCCGGACCGGGCCGGTAGGCTCCTGGAAAAGATGGACGACGAAGTGGCCGCGCAAATCCTGCGCCGTCTGAAAGGCAAAGAAGCCGGGGCCATCCTCAGTTTGCTGCCCCCGGATAAGGCGGCGAAGCTTAGCCAGAAGCTATTGAAATAAGGAAGTCTTCGGTCTACGGTCTACGGTCTTCGGTTAAAAAGAAAAAATAGGGGACTAGGGGAGAAGATTCCCTGGTCCCCTTTTTTCCGACTAGTGTTCTTCTTCTGGTTGACCTTCTGTTTGTTGACCATTATTTTTTAACGAAAACCGAAGACCGAAAACCGAAGACCGAAGACTGTCAAAAAGGGGCCAATATGACCAAACCCGCCACCACCCGGCAAGCCGTCATCCTGTTTCATTTCGCGGACCGCATCAAAGCCGAACTCATCATGGCCTCCCGTCTCCTGGGCGCGGTGATGACGCTGAAGGACGAACAGCGGACCGGAGGGGGCCGCGTCCTCCTGGAATACCTCAAAGGACTGGAGCAGGAAATCAACCTGGCCGGGGCCCAGATCGACGACCCGGAAATGGTGCGGGTGAAGACCGTGATCACCGGTCTGTTGGGCATGGCCGACTCCGGCATGTATCCGGACATGCAGGAGCACCTCACCTGGATGCTCACGGTCATGACCACCTACGCCCAACGGGGCCTGGAATTTCTGATGAAAGAGAAGGTGATGTAAGGGGGAAGGGACCAGGGGTCAGGGGCCAGGGGGCAGTAGTCAGTGGTCAGTGGCCAGTAATCAGTAATCAGTGACCAGTAACCTATGGTTTTTATCTCAAATGAATGACTTTTTTAACTTCTAATATAAAAATGTTCGATAGCCGCAGGCTTTAGCCTGCCTGCGCTTGCTCGCATTATTCCTCGTTAAACCAGGCCGCGACAGGCGACGCCGGGGTATTCATTATTCATAAACAATCCCATACTTGTCCAAGCAAAAAATATTTTCTTGACTTTAGTAGACGACCGGTCTATTTATTTCAAAAAGTTTGCTCGATTTAAAAATATGGTTAAGCAAAACACCAAACAGAAGCTCATCGAGATCGGCGCCCAGATTATTCACCAGAAAGGCTTCCACCATACCGGCATCCAAGAGGTGATCAAAACCGCGGGCATTCCCAAGGGGTCCTTTTATTTCTATTTTGCCAGCAAGGAAGATTTCGGGCTTCAGATTATTGATTATTTTAGAAATAAGCACCTGGAAATGGTCCGGCCCATCCTTGGCGACACCTCCCTTTCTCCAGTTAAACGATTGGAAAAGATCTTTGACCTGTTCATCAGCCGCTTTAAAGAAATGAACTATACCTGCGGCTGCCCCATCGGCAACCTCTCCCAGGAAATGGGCGACCTCAGCCCGGCTTTCCGCAGCAAATTGAATGAATCCTTCGGGAGGATGGCCCAGGTGATTATGGGATTGCTGCAAGAGGGCAAAGAATCGGGAGAGGTTCCTGCTGACCTCGACCTGGAAGAAGCAGCCAATTTTATCGTCTCTGCCTGGCACGGCGCCTTGATCCGCATGAAAATCGTCAAGGTCGCGGAGCCTCTGGAAAACCATAAACGCTTCATCTTCAACACCTTGCTAAAGCAGGCTGATTAGGCGCAAGGCGGCAAGGGTCCTGTATAGGAATCAATCTTTGGGAAAAAGTAATAGACCGGTCTATTAAAATAGCCTCAGCAAAACCGGTATCAGGCCCGCAGTCTCAATTTGAGGCGCGGATGATGGTTATTCCAATCCACCTAAGGAGGAAAAAATGTTCATCCTGAATCACGTGAAACCTGAGAATGCCACCAACAAAGTGGCGGAAGCCTACGCCTTGTTTCCTTCGGGAGTGAAGGTGCCCGAACCCCTGCTGCTGATGAGCTCCAGCCCGGACCTCATGCATCTCTGGACCCAGAACATTATCCGTTATTACCGGAATCACGAGCGGCTGGATATGGGGCTTATGGCCGCGATCCGCTATCTGCTGTCCTGCGAGAACGAATATGACGCTTGCATCAATTTTAACGCCGGCCTCTTGCAGCAAGCCGGAGGCATGTCCGCGGCGGACCTGGAAAACCTGCGAGTCCATCCGGAAAAAGCCCCCCTGGAGGAATCACAAAAGGCGATGCTGCTTTTCGTCTTGAAAGCCGTCAAATTTCCGGAAAAGGTGACCAGGGGGGATGTGGAAAAACTGCATGGGTTCGGCTGGAGAGACCAGGATATCTATGACGCCACTTTTATCGGCGCTTTTATGAAGTCTATCAGTATCTTGGGCAAGGCCTTTACCGCCTGATTTAGACCATTATACCTCACGCAAGGACGCCAAGGTGCAAAGAAAAAGACTAACCGCAGAGGCGCAGAGGACACAGAGTTTCGCAGAGAAAAAAAATCTTTGATTTGGCGCACAGCGCCAAGCCAAAATTATTTATCTCTGTGTATCTCTGCGCTCTCTGCGTCTCTGCGGTAAATATTTTTTTGCGTCTTGGCGTCTTGGCGTGAGACAAATATCCTAAAAAATCAGCAACGACACGGCCGCAACTCCGGCAATGACCCAGAGGAGGTTGACTCGCAAGCCGATGAGGGCCCCAGCCGCAGCCAGCATAATGCCCAAAGTTTTCCCATCAATAATCGCGGCCCGGCCCATCTGGTAGAGCACCAGGACCAGGAAACCCACCAGCGCCGCCAGGATACCCTGGATCACCTGGCGCATCCACTTGGCCTCTTTAATCCTCTGATAAAAGGGAATCAAGAGAATGATCATCAGGGTGGGGGGGAGAAAGACGAAAATGGTACTCACCAGAGCCCCCGGCAGACCTTTGACCCAGAAACCCACGAACGCGGAGAGAATCAGCAAGGGGCCGGGGGTGATATAGCCCAAGAGGATGCCGTCCAGAAACTGCCGCAGGGTGAGCCAGTGAAGGTGATCCACTACTTCCCACTGAAGGATAGGGATCATCACATAACCCCCGCCGAAGCTGATGACCCCGATTTTCAGGAAAATTAAAGACAGTTGCCCCAAGATGCGGTCCACCTGGAAAAGCCCGGTTACCAGGACCGCCAGGCAGATCAGGGAGATAAAAGCCGGGGCCAGGATAGAGCCGGACGAGGTCCCGGCCCCAGGCGCGCTTTCACTGGGGTTATTGTCCAGGGGGTCAAGCTTAATACCTAAAAATAACCTGACCAGAGCCGCGGCCAGAAAGACCAGGAGATAATTGACCCCGCCCCCCAAGGCCAAGAGAGCCAGAAGCGCGATACCTAAGTCCAGCCAATGGCCGCGGATGGCCTGGCTCAGGTTCCACAAGGTTTGCAGCAGCAGGGCAATAACCGCCGCGCCTAAACCCCGGGATAAAGCCTGAACCCAAGGGAGATTGCCGAATTTAAAGTAAAGGAAAGATAGGCCCAGCATGAGGACGAAGGCAGGCAGGATAAAAGCCCCGGCTGCGGCCACTGCGCCCCTAACCCCCTGGAGGCGTTGCCCCACGTAAGTCGCCAGTTGCACCACCGTGGCCCCGGGCAGCATCTGGCACAGCGCCAGGCCGTCCAGGAATTCCGTCTGGCTGAGCCATTTTTTCTGTAACACCACCCGCTGGCGGATGGGTTCAATCATAGCCAGACCGCCGAACGCGGTGGCGCCCAGGTGCAGGAAGGTGCGGAAAATATCTTTGGCCGTGGGCATGGGAGAAGGGGTTAGGGATTAGGGGTTAGGGGTCAGGGGCCAGGAGCCAGGGGTCAGTGGTCAGTTAGCATAAAAGACAATAATGTTCCAAAGAGGCCGATATAATAGATAAAACCAAACCAAAATTTATCTAATTGCTCTGCAACTGTTTCCTGAGTCCATGTTAGACATTCCCATCCAAGTCTCCCTAAAACAGACCAAGCTATAATAATTATTGAAATGATACGTAATATAAATATCTTAGAAGGATAAAATGGCTCTTTGATTATGAAAATGGTTCCTAATGCCAACAGAGTAATAAAGATAATACGAGCAAGAGAGCCTAATATATAAGATCGAAGTATTTTACAACTTTTACCACAATTAATTAGAAATTTATCTAAATCACCATCACTAATTTCTTTATTATGGTTACCTATTTTAAAATCATGTTCTGCGCATAATCTTATAAAATGTGAAGGGTAGAATAGTAGAAATAAAAATAACGTGATTAATCTAAAATAGCCAAGTTTATGTTGGCTCCGCATAGCTATACCTTATTTAATATTTTTCTGCTTCCCAAGCTGAGCTTAAGAGCCTGCTTGAATATTAATGGAAGTCATAGTCTTAACTTTGAACCTTTAACTTTAAACTATTTTAAGCTGATAGCTGATAGCTGAAAGCTGACAGCTTTATTCAATCAGCCGATAAACTTCGATCAGAGGAATACCCTGTTTCTCCGCCATCTCCCGGCAAGCCTCGTATTCCGGCATGACCCGGCGGTGGCCGCCGTATTCCATGACTTTTACCTGGAGAGGCCCGTAAGGGGTGTTAATAGTCTCCTGGCGCCGGTGGGCCGCGACCCGCTCCATTTCCTGGACGCGTACCCCCAGGGTGGTGGAATCGAGAAACAGCCGCTCCAGCAAGCCTTCCCGGGCCGCGGGCGGCGCGATGATGGTGAGGCGGACGCCGGGGCGGTTTTTTTTCATCTGGATGGGGGCCAGGGCCACGTCCAGGGCCCCGGCGGCAAAGAGCGCGGCCATCAGGGGTTCATACAACTCTGGGTTCATGTCATCGATGTGGGTTTCCAGGACCAGAACCCTTTCCTTGATGGCCGGGGACGCGGCCAGGGGCTCTCCCAGATAGACCCGGAGCAGATTGGGGTGCCCCGGCAGGTCCCGGCTGCCCGCGCCGTAACCCACTTTCTCCAGGCGCAAACGGGGACAGGGTTCGGAATGAGCCTCCAGGGCCTTGAGGATCACCGCGCCGGTGGGGGTGACCAATTCTCCGGGCAAGTCGGTGCCGTAAACGGAGAGGCCCTGCAACAGCTCCAGGGCCGCGGGCGCGGGATTGGGGAGCCGCCCGTGGGCCGCGGAGATCATGCCCCAGCCCAGGGGCAGAGGGCTGCAAAAGACCTGGGTTATGCCGAACTTCTCCACGCCGTAGGCCACGCCCACCACGTCCGCCAGGGTGTCCAGGGCTCCCAATTCGTGGAAATGAACTTCCTCGATGGGCTGTCCGTGGATGCGGGCCTCTACTTCCCCCAAGAGACGGAACATCTTCAAGCTCAAATCTTTTACCCTGGAAGAGAGAGGAGCTTGGGAGATAAGGTCCCGAATGTCCCGATAGGTCCGGTGCGGTTGGAGGTCAGGGCCGGAAATCTCCACCAGCACGCCGCCGAGGTGTTCCTTGGTGACCCGTTTGCTGGTTAACTTAATCTCGCCTAAACCCAGGAGTTGAAAAACTTGGTGGAGTTCGGAGACTTCCAGGCCCAGGTCGATAAAGGCCCCCAGGGTCATATCGCCGCTGATGCCGGAGAAGCAGTCGAAAAAGGCCCAACGTTCAGACGGGTTCGTGTTCGACAAGGAGTTCCACCTCCTTTAAGGCCCGGGAGTCGGCCTGGAGCACGGTAAAAAGGAGATTGCGGAAATGAATTTTCTCACCGGGCCGGGGCAGATCCCCCAACTCGGCGATGAGAAATCCGGCCAGGGTCTCATAATCTCCGGTCGGCAGGTCCAGATGCAGGGCCTCATTTAAGGCCCCGATTTCCATGCGGGTGTTGATTACGTAATGCCCTTCACCCAGCTTTTTGTAAGGGCTGACCTCCTGGTCGAATTCATCCGCGATCTCCCCCACAATCTCTTCCAGCAGGTCTTCAATGGTGACGATGCCCACCGCGCCGCCGTATTCGTCCACCACCGCGGCCAGATGGATGGCCTGGCGCTGCATTTCCGCGAGCAAGCGGTCGATTTTTTTCAACTCCGGCACATACTTGAGCGGGCGCATATAGGCCCTGACGGCGCGCTCCAGGGCTTCCTCCCCCAGGAGATCGAAGGCGTGGAGCACGCCGATGAGGTTATCGATGCGGCGATGGTAAACCGGCAGCCGGGAAAAGCGGGTGGTGCGGAATTCTTCCAGGGCCTGGCCTACGGTGAGGGTGTCGGGCACTGCCGCCACCCGCACCAGGGGCACCATGGCCTCTTTTACGGAGCGGAGGCTGAAATGCAAAATGCGATGTATAATGCGGCGTTCAGGGGTTTCCAGGTCCACTTCCGGACCGCTCTTTTTCACCACCAGGTGCAGGTCTTCCCGGCTGATAAAGGGCATCTGGCTGGGATGGCGGGAGCCGGTGAGAAAGAGGATGGCCCGGCTTAATACGGCAAAGAGGAAAGTCAACGGGTAGATGATCCAGGAGAGGGCCCAGAGCATGGGAGCCAGCCGTTGGGCCAAAGTGTCGGCCAGTTGGCGGCCGATGGATTTGGGAGTAATTTCCGCCAGAATCAGGATCAGGGGGGGCAGCAGCAAAGCCGCTACCATTTCCCCCATCGTCTCTCCCAGGGCTTCAATTAAAAACGCGGTGACCAGAATGCTATTGCTGATTTCGGCCAGGTTTGAACCCAAGAGGGTGCTGGCCACCAGGCGCTCAGGGGCATTCAGCAGGCTCAAGGCCAACGCCGCGCCCCGGTGGCCCTGCTCCGCCTTCTCCTGCAAGCGGTGGCGGTTGGCGGAAATCAAGGCGATCTCGGACCCCGAGAAAAAGGCCTCCAGCAGGAGAAAAGGAATGAAAATGAGAAACAGGCCGATAATCATGGCGTCCGACGCCGGACCTCCAGGTCCAGGATTCTGGTTCCTTTCTTCCTGATCACCTTGAAACGGAGGTCCTGGTAAGAGACCTGGCCGCCCTCCAGGGGCAGCTCTCCGAAAAGATTGAGGACAAAGCCGCCGATGGTGTCGAATTCCGCCGCGGGCAGCTCCAGCCCCAGGGCCTCGTTGAAATCCGCCAGGGACATGGCGGCCTTGACCCGCCACGCTCCGGGACCGGCCTCCTCCAGGAGTTTCTCTTCCACCTTGAACTCCTGGGCGATTTCCCCGAAGAGCTCCTCCAAAATGTCTTCCACGCTGACCAGCCCCACCAAAGTCCCGTATTCGTCCACCACCAGGGCCAGCCGCAGATGTCGGGCCTGCAACTCCATCAACAAGTCAAAGGCTTCTTTGTTTTCCGGAACAAAATATGCGGGACGCAGCAAGTTCTCGACCATGCCGGAAACACACTCTTTGCCGGGGCATTGGTCCAGAAGCACTTTGGCATGAAGAATGCCCAGTATCTTGCCGGGCTGTTCCTTGTATACGGGAATCCTGGAAAATCGGGAGCGTTTCACCTCGCGGATCAACCGGTCTAGGGGCAAATCGTGGGGCAGGGAAAAAATTTCAGGACGGGGCACCATGATCTGTCCCACCCGCACCTCGCCGAAACTCAGAAGGTTCTGGATAAAGTCCCGCTCCAGGGACTCGATCATCCCTCCCTTGTGGCTTTCTTCCACCATGCGGGCAAAATCGTCCTGGTGCACCGCGGGCACCTCCAGATCGGCCCGGAACCCCAGGGTGGCCAAAATACCCCGGCTAATTTGCAGGAGCAGGACCCGCAAGGGCGTAAACAACAACATGACCACCCGCACGAAGGGCGCCACCAGGGGCGCGAAACGGGCCGGATAGGTGAGGGCCACGGACTTGGGGATGATCTCTCCCAAAAGGAGGAGGATGGGGGACATGGCTAGGAGGGCCACCCATTTGCCCTTATCGCCCCAGATGCTCAGGGCCAGGGAGGTGGCCAGGACCGAGGCCAGGATGGTGACCACTTCCACCCCCAACAACAGGGTGATCAGCAATTTCTGGGATTGCCCCAGGAGGGACTCCACCAGCGCGCCCCGGCCCTTCCCTCTTTCCTTGAGCCGCATGCGGTCAAGGGGCGTGAGCGCGAATAGGGAGGTTTCCGCGGCGGCGAAGAGGACGTAAAGGGCTAGAAGTCCGCCCAAGATCAGCCAGCGGGATAGATGTTCGATCTCCATGAGCAGCAGTTACTATGCCTAGTTACGGTCTCCAAATCTTGTCAATTTTTTGCATCTGATTGATAGTGAAACACAACACCTTAACCACGTTGATGACGTTTTCTTTTTCATCAAGGGAAAGTTCGCGGCCCTTCCTGGATTTCAGGTATTTATCCAAGACCTGGTAGCCGCCGATGTGAAAGTTCCAGACATCTTCCGGCACGGGCGCGAAATACTGCTCGTTATTGAAATAAAGCCTTTGCTGGGGGGCGGCGTAAACAGGCTTTTCCACCTGATCGCTGCCTTTGGAGACTTCTACTTTTATCGTTTCAGGAAAATCTTTCAGCAAATGCGCCTGCACCAGTTGCCAGCCGAGCGCTAACAGTTTTTCAAAGGTCCGGCGATCATCCACAAAGGGAATGCGGGGAAAATCGATTTTTAGAAAATCGGCATACCTGCGCCGATAAGTGGGGCTATGCAATACCGCGTAGATATAGCCGAGAATTTCTTCCGATTCGTAATGGTGGCTGTATTTTAAATCCATGAAGGCCCGGAATTTTGGAGCAAAGTTTTCGCGGCGCTCGTTATACTGGGCATTAGGTTCTTTGACGAAAAGATGGTTATTCTGTTTATTATGCGATTTATTGTTTATGTGATTATTGTATAGGTATAGGGGAAAAAGATAGCCAATGTCATATCGGGAAACCGCTTTGTGGGCAATAATATATGAAGTTGCAAGAATAGACCATTCATCTTTAGTTAGTCTTGTTGTCATTAAACCAACATTATCTTCTTTATGGATCATATGGCACATGATCTGCTTAACAGTACGCCAGACCACGGCATCATCATAAATAATATTACGGACGTCAAATGGTCTGTAAGTTAAACGAAATATTCTATCCTCAATATCTTTATCGCTATATTGCTGAAAATTATCCCACGCTTTCAATAAATCCCATCCCTTCTTTTCGTTTACTGAAAATATTTTATAAAGTTCTTTTCCTCGCTCACTATCTCTAAATTTTGAAAAACGTTTTTGTAATGATTGCTTTTCATAATCTATAACAAAGTCATCATGCGCGGTTGTCATGCCCACGCCATTAACCGGGAAAATATCAGTTAACTTACATCCCTTCTCATATTCGGAGCGCAAAGATTCATCCTGCGGAATAAACAGATAATAAGGGCTTTGGGGCTTAATTTCTTCCCAATGAGCCTTATCAAACTCCATCTCCAGGCACGCGCGATATTTGGCCTGACGTTTGCCCCAGAGATCGGCATGGAAAACCTTGTGCTCCAATCCCGGTTTCCTTACCAGGATGGAAATACACACACCTTGCTCAATATCAAAGACGTTTTCGTCTTTACCGCCGTCAGGGGCTTTTTCTTTTTTCTTGGCGTTACCATGTAGATCAAGAACATAAATCCGGTTGAAAGTATGCATCAGGCTTTGGCGCATACCGCGAAAAGTAGGGTTGTCCAGGAATGAATGATTGGTGATGATGCCGACCACGCCTTCCTCTACCTGCTCCATTTTCCATTGGGCAAAGCGGATGAACTTCACATAGTCGTCTTGCAACCATTTTGGGTTTTTCTCTCCCAAAGGCTGTCCATCAACTTTCTTGTAATCTTCGATTAATCCGGTAATCCATTTGCCTTTATTTAAGGAATGGCCCGAATATGGCGGATTTCCCGTGATAACCAGAATAGGTTTATCCTTGATGCCTTGCGCCTGTTCCACCTCCTTGGATAACGCTGGTAATAGCCAGTTTTGCTGCGGTTCAATGGGTTCCAAGGTATTGGTCAGAAAGATTTGCAGCCGCTCTTTCGGCTGCATGCGGAAGCCTTTATCATGAAGATATTGGGATAGCTTAAGGTGGGCGATGGTATAAGGGGCTATCAGATATTCAAAGCCATATAAATTCTTCAGAGCATGTTCGCGTATCAGTTGATCCTGCAAACCTTCGGGCACGACCTCAATAATTTCCTGCAAAACCTCTAAAAGGAAAGTACCGGTGCCCGTGGCAAAATCCAATACGGTGACGCGCCTGCGGTCAGCAAAACCATCCTTCATGCCAAACGTGGTTTTCAGAATGTCATTGACCGCACGCACAATAAAATTAACCACCGGAGGCGGGGTGTAGTAAATGCCCCGGCTTTTCCGCATGTGCTTGTCATAAGCTTTTAGAAAATCCTCATAGAAATAAACATAGGGGTCTTTAGCAAATAACAGACGTTCTTCCTCGGTCTGCCTAAAGAGACGGCGCTGGCGTTTGGTGAAGGCCAAATCCTCCTGGAGCGCGGCCAGATCGAGGTTATTCATAATGCTCAGGATTTCTTCAACCAGCCATTTGATTTGCCGGTATTCTTCCTTATCCAGTTCGTCCAGAAAATCCACTAACTCGCGAATGAGTTCAAAATTCGTGGGGATAAACTGCTTGGCGTTGTTCAGGCTGATGGGCGCGCCGTTGCCGCTGTTCAAACGCGCCAGAAAGAGACCGTAGCCCAGCATCTGCGCGAACGCGTCGGCAAATCCCGGTATATCAAGTTCGTGAAAAACGTCTTTCCGGAATACCCCAAACAGGCCAAAAAGCTTTCCTTGTTGATGTTCCATCTCTTGCCTGATTAATTCTTCCGAAAGGAATTCGCGCAATTCATGGCAGCGCATCGCCAGAGCCAAGGCTAAATCCTTGGCCCTGCCGATGCCCTGAGGCGGAGTGGATAAAAAGGCGGAGATTAGCCCTGTGACCCATTTCGCTTTTTCAGGATCCAGGTGAGCCTTGGGATAACCGATATCACTGGGGTAGCAAAGGGTTTCGCGCTTGAGGATAGCCCCATCCTTCAACCAAATCCATTCCAGGTAATTAGTCAGGATCAGATTGCCGGACAAGCGGTTGTATTTGACAATTTGGTCGGACTTCAGGAATGGGTCAAGGTTTTCGCAGATTTTCTTGGTTTCTAGATAGCCAAGGATGCGTTCATCTTGAGTTTTGAATTTAAAATCGGGAGCGCCTTTGCCGGTCTTGTCCCGGGCAGGTTCGTGAATAACTTTGATTTTTTTCCCCGCCAGCGTGTTGAGAAGGGTGTCAAGCGCTGGGCGCAGGGTGTGTTCGGTGGCCTCTTTGACGTCGAGCTTTTTAATCTGATCAAAATAGGCCTTAAAGGCTTTGATCATTAATGATCACCCTAAGAACTGAAGAATTCAAATTACTGCCTTACCATTGCTGAGCCTTAAAACAGTATTGGTGTTAACTTAAGGCTCAAACCGTCACCGTCGCGGCGGCGGCTACCCTTTTCCTCGAGGGCCTGGCCTTCCCGGGTTTGGTAAAAGGTGGCTTCACCATGGCCTCGGTGAGCACCTCGTCCATGCTGGTCACCGGCACGAATTTGAGGCGGCGCTTGATATTTTTGGGGATTTCCACCAGGTCCTTCTGGTTGGCTTCCGGGATGATCACCTTTTTGATGCGGGCCCGGAGCGCGGCGATGGCCTTTTCCTTCAAACCGCCGATGGGCAGCACCTTGCCCCGCAAGGTGATCTCCCCGGTCATGGCCACGTCTCGGCGCACCGGAATGTGAGTGAGCGCGGAAATCAAGGCGGTGGCCATGGTCACCCCCGCGGAAGGGCCGTCTTTAGGGGTCGCGCCCGCGGGCACGTGAATATGGATATCCAATTTTTCATAGAAATCCGGAGCCAGCCGTAGCAGCTCCGCGCGGGAACGGGCATAGCTAAGCGCGGCCTGGGCGGACTCCTTCATCACGTCCCCCAACTGGCCGGTAAGGGTGAGCTGGCCCTTGCCCCGCATAAGGGAGGCCTCCACCGCCAGGATTTCGCCCCCCACCTGGGTCCAGGCCAAGCCGGTGGCCACGCCCACTTCGTCCTTTTCCACTTCGCCGTCCGGGAGATAGCGGGGCGGCCCCAAATACCGGTGCAGGTTGCCCCGGGTGACGGCAAAAGGGCCTTTCTCGCCTTCGGCGATACGCCGGGCAGCCTTGCGGCATAAGGAGCCGATCTCCCTTTCCAGGTTCCGGAGGCCAGATTCCTGGGTGTAGTACAAAATGATCTGGCGCAGCACCCCATCGGAGATGTGCAGGTCCCCTTTCTTCAAGCCGTTTTCCGCGAGTTGCCGGGGCAGGAGATAGCGGCGCACGATCTCCAGTTTTTCCTCTTCCGTATAGCCGGAGAGGCGTAGAATCTCCATGCGGTCCCGGAGCGCGGAAGGGATGGGGTCCACCAGGTTGGCGGTGGTGATGAACATCACCTTGGAGAGGTCGAAAGGCACGTTCAGGTAATGATCGCTGAAGGAGTGGTTCTGCTCCGGGTCCAGGACCTCCAGAAGCGCGGCCGAAGGGTCGCCCCGGAAATCCATGCCGATTTTGTCCACTTCATCCATCATAAAGACCGGGTTGTTGGAGCCCGCGGTCTTCAGACCCTGGATGATGCGCCCGGGCAACGCGCCGATATAGGTGCGGCGGTGCCCCCGGATTTCAGCTTCATCCCGGATGCCTCCCAGGGAGATACGGGTGAATTTGCGGGCCATGGCCCGGGCAATGGATTGGCCCAGGGAGGTCTTGCCCACCCCCGGCGGACCCACGAAACAGAGGATAGGACCCTTCATTTTTTTATTCAGTTTGCGCACGCTCAAGTATTCCAGGATGCGTTCTTTGACCTTCTCCAGATTATAGTGGTCCGCGTCCAGGATTTCTTTGGCCTCCAGCACGTCCAACTTGTCCCGGGTGCTCTTGCTCCAGGGCACCTCCACCAGCCAATCCAGGTAGGTGCGGACAATGGAGGCCTCGGCCGCGTCCGGATGCATCTGCTCCAGGCGGGAGAGCTGCTTTAAGGCTTCCTCTTCCGCGGACTTGGGCATGCGGGCCCGGGAGATTTTGCGGCGGTATTCTTCCAACTCCTGGCCTTGCTCGTCGATGTCGCCCAGTTCCTTCTTGATGGCCCGGAGCTGCTCCCTAAGATAATAATTCCGCTGGGTGCGGTCCATCTCCTCCCGGGCCTGGCTCTGTATCTTGGCCTGGATTGCGGAGACTTCCAGCTCTTTGCGGAGAAAATCATTGACCTTAATCAAGCTGCGAATGGGGTCCATCTCCTCCAGCACCGCCTGGGCCTCGTCGATTTTCAGCCTAAGATTGGCGGCCACCAGATCGGCCAGGTGCCCGGGGTCTTCGATGGAATCCAGGATGGCCAGCAGGTCCGGGGACATAATGCCTTTTAAGGTGAGAATTTTTTCGGACATCTCCCGGGCATTACGCATCAGGGCCTCGGCTTCGGGGGAAATGCCGCCCACCGGGGTTTCGGGGATTACTTCCAGGGCCACCTGGAAGTAGGGGCGCTCCCGCAGGAATTCGCGGATGCGGGCCTTGGCCTTGCCCTGCACCAGGATTTTCAGGCGCCCGTCGGGCAGTTTCAACATGCGCAGAATGAGGCTCACCGTACCCATGGAATAGATGTCGTCCGGGTCAGGCTCCTCGATGGCCTGGTCTTTCTGGGTGGCCAGAAACAAGAGGCGGTCCTGGGCCAGCGCGGCTTCGATGGCCTGCACCGAAGTCTCCCGGCCCACGAACAGGGGCAGCACCATGTTGGGGAAGACCACCACGTCCCGCACCGCCAACAAGGGGAGGGTAGGGGGAATATCAATTTCTGCCAATTGATCTTCTTCTTTAGTCCGGGCCATTGTTTCTCCTGGAAGGTATTGGCTCTAAAGGTCTGCGGGGAGCGAAAAGACCCCGGGGATAGGCGTATATGGAATGTTGTTCAAGGAATGGCTTCAATATGGATTCCCTTAACAGAGTTTCTACGGTTGGTCAATTGCCGCGGACGCGAAAAAAGGCCGCGGCGATATTTTTAATAATTGTAATACCCTTTGCCTCCGATAGCAACCGGGGGCAGGATTAATTAATCGATTGCCGTTGAAAGAGTCAGGCAAAGGGATGGATGGGGAGGGTGGAGCTTTCGTTTAAGAAGAAGGACTGGCAATCCCGCCGCCTCCACCTCCCGGGAAGGAAGGGCCGATATCGGCGGGCAGTACCGGCGGCGGTGGCGGAATAGGGGATGAAAAACCGGTCTGACTGATTTTTTCGAGCAGTTCTCCGGGGTTGCCGCCATAGCCCATTTTGGGAGGCAAGCCGGTGTGCATCAAACTTTCCAGGACCTGAAAATGCCCTTCATTGAGCGTCATGATGGGGGAAGGGTTGTGGCCGGCCGCAAGGCGAGAGGCTTCCATCGAGTTGATCAATACACGATTGTCCGCAGCAGCCCGAATGCCGGCCTGCTTGAGGAGATTGCTCAACTCTGGCGGGGCTCTGGGACCGGTATCGGTTTCCGGCAAGGTTTCGGAATCGGATACGGCCACAACATTGCCGGACCTAACCAGAACGTCGGTAAAATCCTGGCTGACGAGAATATAAAAATCAGCGCCCTGAATCCATAAAAACGCGGTTTTGGTTTTGATCAGGAAGCCGTTCTTTTCCAAATGGACCTGAGGATTGACTATCAGGCGCACCAGCCCCTGAGACACCCGGCACAGGGCCCGGCGCTGCTTTTGGCTGTCGTATGTATATGATTTAATGAATATATTGCTCAAAGGGGCCATCAGGAGTTGGGAGGCGTCCAGAAATTGAATCTGGGCCCAGGAGAGAGCCGCGGTTTTGACGGCCTCATTTTCCCCTATCCCGGCATCCGGCTGGATTGGCATGAATTCGATCTGCCCATGCTTTTTGAGTTCCACTTTCCCCTCTACCTGAGTAAAGCGCCCCACTTCATTGGCCAAGACCACGGATGGAAAGAGGCAGACCGCCAGACATACCGCCAATGTTTGCTTTCCACTCTTAATCAAACCCAGCATGGCCGTGCCCGCCGTTGGCGCCTGGAATCAAACCTGTCCCGGGGATAATTCCGGTCAGCGGCAGGGACGGGTGCGGGAAGGGAAAAAATTGACTCCCGGCCTTGGAAATATGCCCTGCGTTTGACCACTCCTATCGGGTTAGGAGTACTGAAGCCCGCAAATAGCTTCCTCAATCTTACTTCGGCATATAGTTAGCTATACTTAAGCAATGATTACTTTTCGGCTGCCGCGGGCATATTGATTTAAATATCCGTGGAGGAATAATTGTGGCGGAGGAAATCTTGATTGTGCGGATTACTTTCTAAATTACCTTAAAATAGAGAACTCTGCGGAATTTGTTGGTCATCCTGAGCGAAGCGAAGGATCCCGTATTTTGGCGCGCAGGATTTCCAATTAATCTGGAATAATAGTTATGGCCTGGAAAAGCTGTGCGGCAAAAACGAGATTCTTCGGTCGCTTCGCTCCTCAGAATGACAGATAAGACCACTTTCCGCAGAGGTCTCAAATAATAGATATTGTTGAGAACTTGGAGAATAATGATTTCCTACTCCGCACAAAAATTTGCCACCGTCTCCGGACCCGGATGCAGCTGGAAAGGAAGTTCCTGGAAAATTGGAAAACGGAGAAGCGGGAATAAGAGAGGTTTCTTGGCGGCAGGCCGGAAACGATGGCGGAATTGCCTGAAATTCTGGCATTTATTCTCTATCCGGAAAGAGGCTCCGGATGGAAAAATACTTGGCCTTTCCGCTATTCATGTTATAGTATTGTGATAAGAGGAGCATGGGAGGAGAGACTTGGGGGGGAAGTCCATTCCCGCGGGCCCACGGATTGTGGCCCTCGCGGCCGAGGATTCTTTAGGTCGGGTTAAAAAAGCAATGGAGCGGGCCGCCGCGGCCATGCTGAAACTCCAGCACCCGGAAGGGTACTGGTGGGCCGAACTGGAATCCAACGTCACCATCACCGCGGAATATATCATGCTGCACCGCTTCCTGGGCCTGGATGAAGCCAAAGTGCCCAGGTTGGCCGAGGATATTTTATCCCGGCAACTTCCCAACGGCGGCTGGTCCATCTGGTACGGCGACGGCGGCGAACTCAGCGCCACCGTGGAAGCCTACATGGCCCTGAAGATGGCCGGTTTCTCTCCCCATGACGAACGCCTGGCGCGGGCCCGCCAGTTTATTCTGGCTGCAGGCGGGCCGCTCAAAAGCCGGGTCTTTACCCGCATCTTTCTGGCCTTGTTCGGCCAGGTGAGTTGGGACGGCATCCCTCTTCTCCCCGTGGAATTCATCCTCCTGCCCACCTGGTCCGGGCTCAGCATTTACGAGTTTTCCAGTTGGACCAGGGCCACCATAGTTCCCTTGATGATCGTCATGGCCCACCGTCCGGTGCGTCCTTTGAATCCGAAGCAGGGGGTGAGCGAACTCTTTACCTACCCCGATGAAGCCTTCCACCAACACCGGGTGGCCTGGAAGCCCAAGGCTCACCTTGAGAATATTTTCGTCCTGGTGGACCGGTTGCTGAAGCTTTATTACCGCCTGCCGCTGCCCTGGTTGCGGGATCTGGCCACGAAACGCGCCGAAGAGTGGATTCTAGAGCACCATGAAGAAAGCGGCGATTGGGCCGGCATTCAACCGGCCATGTTGAATTCCATCCTGGCCTTGCACTGCCTGGGTTATCCCCTGGACCACGACGTCATGCAGCAGGGCCTTAAGGCCTTGGAGTTCTTTGAACTACACCAGGGAGAACGCACCTGGCTCCAGTCCTGCATCTCCCCGGTGTGGGACACGGCCCTGGCGGTGCGGGCCCTGGCCGCGGCGGGGGTGCCCCCGGAGCATGAGGGGATGAGCAAGGCCGCCTCCTGGCTGCTAGCCAAGCAGATCTTCAAACCAGGAGACTGGTGTGTCAAATGCCCCGATCTGCCTCCCGGTGGCTGGGCCTTTGAGTTTGTCAACAACTGGTATCCGGATGTGGACGACAGCTCCATGGTTCTTGCCGCTCTGAAGGAAGGCTTGAGGGACCCGGAGGAACACCATTTTCAGATCAAGAGGGGCATCGACTGGTGCCTGGGGATGCAGTCAAAAAACGGAGGGTTTGCCTCTTTTGACAAGGACAACACCAAGGAATGGCTCAACGCCATTCCCTTCGGCGACTTGAAGGCCCTGGTGGACCCACCCACGGAAGACATCACCGGCCGCATCCTGGAAATGATGGGACTTTTCGGCTTCACCCTGGAACACCCGGCCGCGGCCGCAGCCCTGACCTTTATCCGCCGCACCCAGCAACCGGACGGCTCCTGGTGGGGCCGCTGGGGAGTCAACTGCCTCTACGGCACTTGGTCCGTGCTGGTGGGTCTTAAAGCCATCGGTGAAGATTTGCGCCAGCCCTATGTGCGCCGCGCCGTATCCTGGCTGAAAGAGCACCAGAATGAGGACGGCGGTTGGGGTGAATGCTGCGTCTGTTACCGGGATAAAGGCATGGAAGGCTGCGGGCCTTCCACTGCGTCCCAGACCGGTTGGGCCTTGTTGGGCCTCCTGGCCGCAGGGGAGGCCCATTCCCCGGAAGTGGCAGCCGGCGTGGAATATCTCCTCAAGACCCAAACCCTCCAGGGCCGCTGGGAGGAGCCTTATTTCACCGGCACCGGCTTTCCGGGACACTTCATGATCCGCTACCATCTCTACCGGGACTGCTTTCCGCTCATGGCCCTGGGGCAGTATTTACAGGCGGTAAGCGCTTCGGAAGAAGTTTAGCGTCCGAATATAAAATCCCCCATAACCCCCCTTTAGAAAAGGGGGGATAGGCAGCCAAAGCTGAGTAAGAAATTTAGCATTTATCCCAGCATCCTTTAAAATAAAGAAAATATTAATTAAGCGAGGTAGTTAAGTCCCCCTTTCCTAAAGGGGGATTTAGGGGGAGTTTGATTTTGGCGGTTAGGAGCAAAACCCTGGTTACCGGCGGCACCGGCTTTGTGGGCCGCGCGGTGGTTATCGAACTCCTAAACGCGGGCCGGGAGGTCCGGGTCTTGGCCCGGGACCCCCAACCCCCGGCGCTGGCCGGCCTGGATGTGGAAGTTGCGTTGGGGAACTTACGGGACGCCGCGTCCCTGGAAAAGGCCGTTCAGGGTTGTGATCGCGTCTTCCATGTGGCCGCGGACTACCGCCTCTGGGTGCCGGACCCTGAAGAGATGTACGCGGTTAACGTGGAAGGGACTCGTAGTCTCCTGGCTGCGGCCGCCGCGGCAGGAGTGGAGAAAGTCGTTTATACCAGCACCGTGGGCGCCTTGGGAAACCCAGGCAACGGCGTCCCTGGCACCGAGGCTACCCCGGTCCATATCGGGGAGATGGTGGGCCACTACAAACGCTCCAAGTTCCTGGCGGAGGAGGTGGCCCTGGATTTCGCCCAAAAGGGGCAGCCCGTGGTGGTGGTCAATCCCAGCACTCCGGTGGGCCCTTGGGACTCCCGGCCCACTCCCACGGGTCAGATGCTGATCGACTATCTTAAGGGACGCATGCCCGCGTACCTGGAGACCGGACTTAATTTAGTTCACGTCAAAGACGTAGCCAAGGGTCATTTGCTGGCGGAAGAGAAGGGCAGGGTAGGGGAGAAATACATCCTGGGCTATGAAAACCTGAGCCTCTCCCAGATTTTTCAAATTATGGCGGAGATCAGCGGCATTCCCGCGCCCACGGTGAAATTGGCCTACGGGTTGGTCCTGCCCCTGGCCTATATTAATGAATTTTGGGCCAGATATATCAGCCATAGCTCGCCCCGCATGACCGTGACCGCGGTGCGTATGGCCAAAAAATATATGTATTTCGATTCCTCCAAGGCCGTGGCGGAATTGGGCTATTCCCCCACCCCGGTGCGGCGGGCCCTGGAGGAGGCGGTGGAGTGGTTCAAGAAATATAAGTATGTTTGATTGTTTTTTTACTTAAGTTAATTTTTGTTTTATAATTGTTTAATAATGTCCGATGATTATTTAGCCGTTATTTAGAAATCGAAAACGGAAAACCTTTTCAGGAGAAATACTTGCGCTTCCCCTTCAGCCTCAGCCTGGATCTGGCCCGCTACCTAATGAAGAAACGTTGGCAGGGCGAAGAGCGGTTCCCCATGGTCCTCATGCTGGAGCCCACCCACCAGTGCAACCTGGCCTGTGTGGGCTGCGGCCGCATCCAGGAATATCGGGACACTTTGGGCCATTCTCTGACTATCGAGGAGTGCCTGGACTCGGTCTCCGAGTGCGGTGCGCCGGTGGTCACCCTCACCGGGGGAGAGCCTTTGATTTATCCCCCCATTTTCGAATTGGCCGAAGAACTGGTGCACCGACAAAAACACATCTATCTTTGCACCAACGCCATTCTCCTGGAAAAATCCCTGCCCCGGCTGCCCCGGTCGACCCGCCTCACCCTGAGCGTCCACCTGGACGGCATGGCCGCGACCCATGACGTCATCCTGGGGCGTTCGGGCTTGTTCGATACCGCCATTAAGGCTATTAAAGAGGCCAAGGCCCAGGGTTTCCGGGTCTGCACCAACACCACCATCTACAAAGAGACCAAGATCAAAGAGATAGAAACGCTCTTTGACTATTTAACCGAGATCGGCATTGACGGCTTGTTGGTATCCCCGGCTTACAGTTTTGACGCGGTGGACTCGGAAATTTTTCTGAGCCGGGAGGAGATCCGGGAGAAATTTATCAAATTGACCGGGAACGGGAAAAAATTCCGGTATAACAATACTCCCCTGTACCTGAGTTTTCTCCGGGGGGAGCGGCAGTACGAGTGCACCCCCTGGGCCAACCCCACCCGCAACCCCCGGGGCTGGCGGGCGCCCTGCTACCAGATTCTGGATACCCACTACCTCTCGTTCGGGGAGATGATGGAACAGACGGATTGGGAGAGCTACGGCGTGGGCCGGGACCCTCGTTGCGCCCAATGCATGATGCATTCGGGCTTCGAACCCACCGCGGTGCGGGAGGCGAGCAAGCGGGCCAAGGATATGTGGCAGCTGTTGCGCTGGAATCTTTCCTGATTTCCTGAACGGTCGCCTGCGGATGTTTACGGTTAACTGCCCTGAAAAGTTCCAAGTTCCAAGCTTCAAGTTCCAAGTCAAGGTATTCTTAAAAGGAACTTTTCCCAATTTCCAGGCGCATCAAAGCCCCTTTCCGGTCTTTAATCTTTGATGCCCTGGCCCAGGCCCTCCTTCTTTTGGTCCGGATATTTCCTGTTGTTGCTGGGCCTGGCGGTTTATCTGCCCCCCATCTTCCAGGTCCCCCTCATCCGGGCCGAAGCCATGTATGCCCTGATTCCCCTGGAGATGGTCAATTCCGGGAATTGGCTCCTGGCCACCCTGAACGGCGCGCCTTACCTGGATAAACCCCCACTCCTTTATTGGCTGACTATCCTGGCTTATAAGATTTTCGGGACCGCCGCGTGGGTGGCCCGCATCCCCACGCTTCTCTGCACCCTGGGGGAGATCTGGCTGACTTACCTTCTGGGACGCAGGCTCTTTAATCCCCGGGCCGCGTGGCTGGCCGGGTTCGTCCTCCTTTCCAGCGTCGGCTTTTTCGCCCTGCACCTGCAAATCCTCACGGACCACTTGATTACCTTGTCTCTGCTGGCGTCCCTGTATTGCCTGTGGCGCTGGCATGAAGACGCGACGCAACGCTGGGTCCTGGGTTTTTACCTGGCCATGGCCGGGGGCTTTATGAGCAAAGGCTTCATCGGCCTGGCCTTTCCCGTGTTGATCAGCGGCCTCTTTCTCTGGTTCCGGGACCGTAAGTCCCTCTTTCGCCTCCTTTTCAACCCCTGGGGCCTGGCCGTGCTGGCCGCGGTGTCGGTTCCTTGGCTCGCAGCCATGGAATATGTTTATCCGGGATTTCTCCAGCACCACCTTTTTAACGAGCAAATCCTGCGCTTCCTGGGGAAACGCCACCCCCCGGACATTACCCCTTTCTCCATCCCCGGATTTTGGATTTTTCTGGGCATCTGGCTCCTGCCGTGGACCTTGCTGCTGCCGGAAGCCCTGTACCGCTTTTGGCGGGACAGCAGGCCCGGCGGCGCAGTTTTGCCGGGAGGCCGCCTGCTGCTGCTGCTTTGGGCCGCGGTGATTCTGGGCTTTTTCACCCTCTCTTCCAGCCGCATCGAATACTATTCCCTGCCCGCGTTGCCCCCCCTGGCCCTGGTCTTGGGCTGGCGGCTGAACCGCTGCCTGGACGCTTCCTTTGACCGTATTCTGGTTTGGCCTTTGCTCTGCATTGCCTTGTTGGGGCTGGGGCTCTTGTTTTTCATCCCCCACCTGGAGCAGCTCTGCGGCGCCAATCGCCGGGAGTTCTACGGCATGTTCCAATTGATCGAACCCGTGGCCCGCCAGGCGACCTATTGGATACCCGGGGTGGCAATTTTGGGGGTCCTGGCGGGGTGGCGGCGCGCCCGGGCCGCGACACTCAGCTTTTCTCTCCTGGCCCTGTTGCTGTGTTTCTTCACTCTCTGGACCCTGGTCCTCCTTTCCCCTCACCTCAGCGATAAAATCGCTGGCGACTACCTGCGCGGCCACGCCGGGGCTCAGGACCTGGTGATCATGGAGAACATCGAGGAGTTTGAGTATGGGGCTTCCCTGGCTTATTATGCTGGCCGGCGCATTATGATGGTGCAGCGCGGCGGGTTGCCTGCCTATCCTTATCCGGTGTCCCCTGCAGAAAACTACCTGATTTCTCCGGCCAGGTTGAAAGAGTTATGGGAATCCCCAGCAAAGGTGTATCTTCTGGTGGATGACGCCACCCCCTTGGAAGATTATCTCCAATCAGCCAATCCCGTTCTCCCCCTGCAGGGTAAACGCCTATTGGCGAATCATCATTGACAAAATTCCGGGGATATCTTGCCCTTCCCGGCGAAATTCCTTACCATAAAACAAGCATGCTGAAAAATATCCTGTTCCCCTGGGGCGAATCATGATCCCCTTGCGGGATAATATCCCTTCCTCCCGCACCCCTTACGTCAATTATGCCCTTATCGGCCTCAATTGCCTGATCTTTCTGCTGGAGCTGTCTTTAGGCCCCAATCTGCCGCAAGCCATCAATATCCTGGGATTTGTGCCGCAGCGGTTCCTGGGCCTCATGGGACACGGGGAAGTAAGCCTGGCGGTGATTCCCATGTTCACCTCCATGTTCATGCACGCGGGCTGGCTCCACCTCATCGGTAACATGTGGACCCTGCATATCTTCGGAGACAACGTGGAGGACGTTTTGGGAGGGGGCCTTTTCCTGGTTTTTTATCTGACCTGCGGCTTAGCCGCGCTCATGGCCCATATCCTCTTCGCCGGGAGTTCTGCAACGCCCCTGGTGGGCGCCAGCGGGGCCATCGCCGGAGTGATGGGGGCCTACTTCACCCTTTTCCCAGGGGCCCGGGTCCTGACCCTGGTTCCCATTTTTATCATTTTTACGGTGATCGAGCTGCCGGCCTATGTCTTTTTGGGACTTTGGTTCGTCTTGCAGTTTTTCCAGGGCGCGTTCACCATCGTCGGCCCCGCGGCTGCGGGTGGCGTGGCCTGGTGGGCGCACGTGGGGGGATTTATGGCCGGGGTGGCTTTGATTCGGGTCTGGAACCGGGGCCGGCCGGTAAGGAGATAGGGACCAGGGGTCAGGGATTAGGGATTTGCTTGAAAAATAAGGATAATAACGGATAAATGGTTAATATGTGGAAATATTTCATAAAGAATAGACTCGCAATTATGTTTGGTTCCAAAGTCAATTGGGGAACCGGGGAATATGTCTTGTTCTGCATCGCGCTCCTGACTTTGATTTGTCTGGGTCCTTCGGTTTATAGCGCGGAGACCCCTGACCAGCCGGCCTTCACCCAGGAAATCAACCCGGACGCGCTCAAAGCGTTTAACCAGGGGTTGCGCCTGGAAAGGGAGGGGAAATATCAGGAGGCCATCCCCCTGTTTCAGGAAGCCGCGCGTTTGCAGCATAATTATGCTGAGCCCTGCCTGCATCTGGGACTGGCCTTTGCCTTCCTGAAACAATACCCTGAAGCGGTGGAGGCCTTTAAGGAAGCGGTGCGCCTACAGCCCCGCTGGGTCGCGGCCCGGGAGAACCTGGGCGCGGCCCTGAGCAAGACGGGCCAATGGGAAGCGGCCCGGGCGGAGTTCCAGGAAGCCGTAAAATTGCGCCCGGACGGGGCTGAGGCCCATTACCACCTGGGGGTGGCCCTGGGCAAGCTGGGGCGCCACCAGGAAGCCCTGGACGCGTTTGCCAAGGCCGTAAAATTGCAACCCAATTTCATCAAGGCTTATGATAATCTGGGCATGGCTTACATTAAGCTGGAGCGCTGGCAGGACGCAGGCAACACCTTCAAAAAGGCCGTCAGTTTGAAAGCTGACGACCCCGAGGCCCGCTACGGCCTCTGCGCCTATTATATCCATGTGGGAGACCGGGAGGCCGCGGCCAAGGAATACGAGGCATTGAAACGCCTGGATCCCCAGATGGCGCAGAAGTTGGCGGATTTGCTTCAAAAATAGTTCCAAGTTCCAGGTTCCAAGTTTCAAGTTAAAGAAGGGGGAAATCTGCCGTGAGGGGCGGAGAAGGGCAGGGTAAGATGGAAAACATATCTTATAAACTATATTAAATATATTGCCTAACTTATGGAATAATAAATAGATTAACTGTAGGCCAATGGAAACCAAAAATAACGCAAAACGCCAGAATTAACGGTTTTTTGCGTCTTTCTTTGCGTCTTAGCGTCTTGGCGTGAGGCTTATCTTTTCAGGACAGATGACTCCAAACCTCGACATCCCCAACCTCCCCGAATTAATCCGCTTGGTCAAATGGAATTGCCGCCTGGCCAGCGCCGGGGGGGCCGGTTATTATTCCCTGTGCGGCCTGCTGCTGCGCTTGCGCCAACTCTACAAATGGGAGCACGGGCTACTTCCCTGGCAGGAGCCGGACCCGGACGCGGTGCTGGCCTGGGTCGCGGAGCAGGAGCGGGACTGGGACTCCTTGGAAGACGCGCCCTGGCAGCCCCTTTCCTGGGGCGAGGAGACCTTTGAACCTCAGGATGTGGACGGCGTGAACCGGCGTCTCCTGCCCCTGGGGTTGGCTTACGGCGCGGGCCTGAGCCGGGGGCTGCGGCCCACTTTTTTCTTGGGGGAACTGGACGAAGCCAGGCGGCAGGGGGAATTGACCATCCTCATCCTGGGCAAGGAACTGGCCCGGGACCTGGACGCGACCCCGGCCCTCTGCCAGGGCAATTTGATCTATGCCCGGAAAGAGGCCCTGGCTTTTTATCTCTGGGACCGCCTGTCCGACCCCGTGCAGCAGAACAATGAATTTCTGAGAATCGCATTAGCGGGTTATGGCCTGAAGCTCAAGGATTTGCTCCGGCATCCGGCAGCCCATCAGGAGCAATTCCATGCCTTGCTGGCCGCGGAACTGGAAGCCGCGATCCACCACGAAATCGGGGAGGCCTTGGAACCTTCCTTGCGCCAGGCCTTGCCCGCGGTCATCGCTTCTTATCCCCAGACCCGGGTGGAGCATTGGGCCCGTGGCCTGAAAGACGCGCTCGCGGAAGTAAACGAATGGGGGCGGCTTTCTTATTTGATTGCCACCCGCAACCTTTCTTCCCTGGCCCTGATGCTGGCCTGGCGGCCCGGGCTTTATCCCTTACTCATGCCGGAACTGGACCCCGCTTGCCGCCGGGTGGCAGCGAAAGGCGACTGGCAGGCCCTGGAAGAAGCCCGGCAACAGGCCCTCACCCGCCTCCGCCGCACCGCCCAAGGCCTGACGGACCTCATGGCCGCCCGTGACACCACCGCGGCCCCCGCCACCTTAAAAGAGATTGAACAGCAGTATTTGGCGCCGTTGGGGCTGTAGCTAAACAGCTTTGCGCGGCACTGGCGAGCATTTTACCTTCAAAATGGCAAGTACTCTTTGAATCAAATTGTGAAGTAGTTTAGCGGGATTCAAAAAGCAGATAAATAACAGATATTTCATCGGGAATTACTCATTAGATTGAAATGAAAATTCCTGATTGTGTAGCGAAAAGAAGATAGAATGTGAAAGAGGGCGTCACCGGGATACGCCACTCATCAGGAATGGTGGGAGGCCGCCCCCCGGGGGGCTCCGGATCATTTTGATCCTCCGTCCCCTGAGAGGCGGCTGGTGAACCGCAGCCATGCTGGCTTTAACCCAACCCTCTTATAAAAAGTGTCTCAATTCGGGGATATCTCAGCTTCTATTCTTCTACCCCCATCCATGCGAGCGCCTTCTTGTACAGTCCCTTTTCCAAGGCCTTTGCGAGTGCAGCAGCAGAACCGCAGATAAACATCCCGGCAGGGACGGTAATAAATAAGAGAGGCGTTCCCCAACCAACAAGAAACCCTACTGTTGCTCCGATAGATACACCAGAGCCTTGGAGAATAATGTCCTTTAGGGATGTTTCGAGCAAAGGAGAATGCCTGCTGGGAATAACGGGCAAATCAACCAATTGGGAAGCGACGTCGAGTAACGCCTGGTTGTCGTGCGGTGCCTTTCGCAAGCCTTTGAACTTAACGTTATCAATGTAATTGAGGGCATCTTCGCCATTTGTGTAAGCAGCCAAAGCGGCAAGCATATAGGGTAATAACCATATCTGCCCAGATATTTCATGGCCAGGATCTTGGTCTGACCATAGCAGGCCACGTGGAATAGATTCATCAAGTAGGGGGTATGTGTTAGGGTGCCAAATCTGTGCGTTCGACTCATGGAAAAGAACTTTCGTAGATTCAGATAGTTCTTCTACCGGAAAGGTCATAAACCGGAATGCTGTTCGAGCAGTACCTGCAAAAACAGTTGTTTCAAAGAACTGTGAGAAATTTCCATTTTTCACTTGCTTTACCTCCTTTATGATAGCCATAAAAAAAGTTATTGATCAGCATAAGATGCCCTTTTCTGGTTCTTTATAGTCTTTCAGGAGACGATTATAGCACGGGCTTCGTCGAAAAAGATTTTTGCTTAGAAAAAAAGATGATAGCTATTAATTTGCCAGAATAGAGAACTATCACTGCATCGATAGGATTCCAAATATGATCATCATCTATGGACGAGCAACTCTTTTAGAAATATAAAGCGTCTGGTGGCTAATTCATCGATCTTATTGGTGGGGTCGTGGCCGCGGTTTTAACGCTGCCACATCCCGCCTCTATAACTCCCCCCCTCCTCATTGCAACCACGCCGCCGGAATTTCGATCTTGTCGGGAGAACGGTAAGTGGGCACCGGCAAGGCTTTTTTCAAAGGAGCCTGTTGCACTTCCGGGTTCCCCGGGATGGACACCCAAACCTTCCAGCCCGCGCCCTGGGCGTATTCCCGGTAATTCTGGTAGCTGGAAAAAGACGGCTGCCACTGGGAATCATCCCCGCCGATGCGCACGTACAACTGCCCCTTGCTCCCCTGGACCATGGCCGCGTAAACGCCGTTGTTCCGGGCATTGTCTTGCAGGTTAAGCTGGCTGTCCGCGTCCACCCCCGCGATTTTACGGGCGTTGATCAGGGTCTTGATCTTATTCTGGAGATCATTGCCCCAGTCGAAATAGTGCTTCCAGTAGACGCACGGCACCCCCGGATGGGTGAGGATATAGGCGTAACCCTGCTCTACTTCCCAATTGTTGGCAAAGCTGTCAAAGACATGATGTTCTTGGGGTGTCCCGTCTTCATGGGTGCGGTAGCCGGTGTCGTGGTTTTCCAGAAAAGTGACCGCCCGGTTCTTCCAGGCCAGGTTGTCGGTGGTGTCCCCCATCAGACCCAGACCGTGGCCGAAGCCGTACCAGGCCGTATATTTGCCCTTGTTGTCCTTCAAGGTAAAGAAGGTCATAAAGTCAAAGACGTCGCTGGCCGTGCGCAGGTCGCCGGACTTCACCGCGGTATGCCACACCCACCCCCGCTGCTCGCCCTGCTTGTTCCAATCGTATTCGCCCACGGCAAAAGTGGGTTGGCTGGCCCGGTTGTATTGCGCCACCCAGCGGGCGTGGTAGCCGTGCACCATATCATAGCGCCAGCCCCGGTATCCAAAAGACTTCAGTTGCAGCAGGTACTTCATGATATCCTTACGCACCTGGCGGTTGGTGTGGTCGATGTCCCGGAAATCGCCGTAGGCATAAGTGCTGCCCCTTTCAGACGCGTATTCCGGACGTTCCTCCGGCGCGCCCCGCTTCTCCACCGGCGTATTGCGAATCTCCGATTCCGGCCTGGTGAAGGCTTCATCGTCCCGGGTGATGGCCCAGGTGCCCCAATCGGGGTTTTTGAAATCGGCCCATTTCATCGAGCCGTCCCGGTGGTTGATGACGATGTCTGCGATGGGCTCGACGCCGCTGGCCAATAAGGCCCGCAGCATAGCCTGGTGCTGGGCGAAAGAGCCGTAGCTGTTGCTCAGGTTGAACAATTCCTTGGGGTTATAGCCGGCGCTGTACTCTCCTGCAAAAGAAGGAGGCGGGAGCCAGATCAGGTCGAACCGTCCTTCCCTGATCTTTCCCGCCTGCTCACCGACGATGACGTACCACCTCTTGGCCCCGAACTGCGGAAATTTGTCCGGGTGGCCGTGCCGGTAGGATTCCCAATAAAACCCCTGGAGCATGACCCGGTCGTCGTTGAACCCCGCTTGGCCCCAGGCGCCTAGAGAACCGGCAAAAATAACCAGCAGGCAGACAAATAGAGTTAACCCGAATCTTAACCTTTTCATCGGTTTATCTCCTTGGCGGCGGTGTTGCCCGTGGCCGTATCAGGTTGGGAAATAATTTATTTGTCTGGGTTGGGGCCTGTTTGCCCCGGACCCAGGTGAAGGGTTGGGATATTGCGGATTAGGAAATTCTGATTAGAAACTAATTTAAAACCAATCAGCGAGTTCAGATAAGTTTTTAACCAGCAAAGAATTCTGAGAGGAGTTTTTTAAGTCCCCCTTTTTTAAAGGGGGATTTAGGGGGATTTTCAGATGTTTATAAAATCCCCCCTACCCCCTTTAGAAAAGGGGGAGTGGTTATTGCCAAAAATTTTCCTGCGTAGCTGATGCAAGATACTGTTAAATCCAGGTTTTGAAATGAATTTTAGGAAACAGTTCGCTTAGGCCCTGGTATCCGGGGTTTAAGGGCAATGTATTCAAAATAATCACGAAAAAGGCTTTGGCACCCCTCAAATGAACAAAAAATTATAGGGCTGGCTGCACCGCCGCGGGCCTGACCGAATAAATTGCTACCAGAGAAACCGCCACGGCTCCTGCCACTTTAAAAGAGATCAAGCACCAGTACTTGGCTCATTTGGGACTATAAGCAGCCGGGTTTACGGACCAGCGGCAAAGGAGAGACAAGAGTAAACGGGGTGAATAGATGTAGGGTTCATTGCTTTGGCTCCCCGCCAAGCCGTATTGACAAACCCTCTGCTTGCTCTTTGGTCTTGGGCCCTTTTTTCTTCGCTTCCTCAATGAAACCTTGCACTTCTTTCTTATGAGGTTCTAGTGCGCGTTTTGAGAAATCTTTAAGAACCACCACCGTATTGTAGACGCCGTTATCATTGTCCTTGTTTTGGGTGGCAAAATTGATCAATTTCGAGACTGCTTCCTGGTCATTAGGCCAACCATGGACCAGGTCTTTAGCAGCGCTAGTACGTGATCGAGGGTTATCCGAAAAAAGACTGCTAATCAAGGTGTCGCGCCGCTGCTCTAAGGAATCCTTTGCGGCACTCTTAACATTACCGTCATCGTCTGATTGCATAACGATGCGTGCGAGATTAGGACCTTGGTTCGGCGGCAGGGCAATCAGCACGGCTTCGACGGCCAACTTTCGTTCCTGAGTCTTGTCGCTGATTAGGGATTTTATCATGGTATTAATCAGATTTGCTTGAGCAATTTTCATGCTGGATTCTGCCCGCCTTTCTTCGCTAATTATCTCCGCTTGTTTTAAACCTTGGGCAACAAAGTGGCCAGCGAGAGCTATGGCGGCAGGAACCAGAATCGTGGCTATGGTGGCGATTCGATCCCAGATGTCCTTTTTGTTTGAGATGTCAGACATGTTAATCCTCCTTGATGGAGACGGTAATTAAATTAAAGCCGCACAAGGTATGATAATTGGTAAACTATCCGTACCACAGAACACGCGGAATTTACAGATATAATCACCATTCTTCTAAACTTTTAATATTTATTTAAGAACTAATTCTACGGCAAATGCCCGTAGATTTACTGTCCTCTCGCCTCTACTTGGCCCCGGCCTTTTTCAGCATCTCCACTGTCCCCTCGTGGCCAGCCTTCCGGGCCAGGATTAACGCGGTATTGCCGGAATTATCTTTGGCATTTACCTCCGCGCCCTTTTTCAAGAGGGCCTCCACCACTAGCTCATAGCCGCCGAAAGCCGCGGCCATCAAGGCGGTCCGGCCCTTGGGGTCTTTGCTGTTGACCTGCGCCCCCTTGTCCAGCAGGTATTCCACCAGCATCAGTTCGCCCGCGGCCGCGGCCTGGTTTAATGGAGTCATGCCTCTTGAGTCCGCGGCATTCGCGTCTGCGCCCCTCTCCAGCAAAAAATACGCTTCCATGTCAAAACCCCGCCTGGCCGCCAGGGTCAAGGCGGTGTCCCAGTTAGTGTCTTTGACGTTAACTTCCGCGCCGGCGTCCAGGAGGGCCCGCATCACCTCGAAATGATGGTTCTGCGCGGCCAGCATCAGGGCGGTGCGGCCATACTTATCCTTGGGGGTGTTGACATTCATTCCTTTGGCCAGGAAGTCCTTGACCGCGGCCAGGTCGCCGGTGGCGGCCCGGATGAGAAAAATAGCGTTAGGTTCCCTGCCGTCCTTCCTGGTTGCGGCTTGCTTGAGTATATGGACAATCTGAGGGTGTTTGTCCTTCTCCGCCAGGGCCAGCGCGGTATCGCCGTCCCGGTTTTTCACCCCGGTCTCGGCTCCCCAGGCCACCAGGGCCTCCACCACCGCGGCCTGATTTTGCGCGGCCGCCCACATTAACGCGGTCCAGCCTTTCCTGTCCTGCAAATTGATGTCGGCTCTGGCGTCCAGGAGCGCTTGCACCACCGGCAGGTGGCCCATTTGCGCGGCCACCAGCAGAGGGAAATAGCCGATATGGTCGCTCTCGTGGACGTCCGCGCCGTGGGCCAGGAGGGCATGGACCACCGCCAGATGGCCGTATTGGGAAGTCTCAATCAGGGCGGTGGTGCCGTTCCAATTGCGCGCCTGGACCTCCGCGCCTTTAGCCAGCAAGACCTGCACCACCTGCGCGTGGCCTCTAAAAGCCGCCCGCATCAGGGCATTGTAGTGCTTCCTGTCCTGGTGGTGAATCTGCGCGCCCCGGGCCAGCAGGATTTCCACGATGGGCAAATGCCCCTCTTCCGCGGCTGCACTCAACGCCGTCCCGCCTTCCTTGTCCTTGGCGTCGATCTTGGCCTTAGGGGTCAAAAGGGCCTGGAATACCGGCAGACGCCCGGCTGCGGCCGCGCAGATCAACGCGGTCTTACCTTCATAGAGAACGGCATTGGGCCCCATGCCCCGGGCGATGAATTGCTTGACCGCCTTGAGGTCCCCGTCATTTATCGCCTGGAGAAATTTGGCCTCGGCGCTTCCCGGGCGCGGTCCCCTTTTGGGCACGCTGGCAGCAGCCGGAATCGTTGAGAACCACGCAGTCAGGAGCAGCAAAAGCGTCAGGAAACGGATGGGCAGGTGGCGGCGCATGGTTCCTCCTTATAATAGTTCCAAGTTACAGGTTCCAAGTTCCAAGTTAAAAATGCAAGACGATACTGGATATCATGCAAAAACTTAAGAAAAAGCTTCTGGCCTGAACCATGAAAAATCAGATTTCCAGGCTTTGGTGAAGGTCCGGATAATAGACCGGATCTAAACCATTAGTTCTCAGGATTTTGCGTAAAGTGGTGGCGGCGTCCGGCTCGCCGTGGACGAGGATGACCTGTTTGCCTTTGCCTTTAGCTTGCAGCGCGTATTGGACCAGTTGATCCTGGCCCGCGTGCGCAGAAAAGCCGTTGATGGTCATCACCTGGGCCCGGCGTTCGTAAGGTTCGCCAAAGATTTTGACCACGGTCTCGCCTTCCACCAGGCGGCGGCCCAGGGTATGGGGGGCCTGCCAGGAGACAATCAGAATGGTGTTGCGCGGATCGGAGATGTTATTACGCAGATGGTGAAGAATGCGCCCGGTTTCCGCCATGCCGGACGCGGCGATGATGACCATGGGGTTTTCCCGGTCATTGAGCGCCTTGGATTCCTCCACTGACTGGATATAGGTGAGCTGTTCGAAATCCAGGGCGGGATGTTTATATTGGCGCATGAAGGCCAGGGTTTCGGCATCAAAGCATTCCGGGTGCTGGCGGAAGATTTCCGAGGCGTTCACTGCCAGGGGGCTGTCCACGTAAACGGGGATGCGGGGCGCTTCCCCGGAATGCATCATCTGGTGCAGGCAGTAAACCAGTTCCTGGGTGCGGCCCACGGCAAAGGCCGGGATAATGACCTTCCCACCCCTTTGAGCCGTGGCCTGGACCACGTCCCGGAGCTGCCGGCAGGCCCACTCCGGATCGGGTTGCGGCCGGTCACCATAGGTGCATTCCATTAAGAGAACATCCGCGGCCTCGGGGAGAACCGGATCGCGCAGCAACGGCAGCTTAGGACGGCCGATATCCCCGGAGTACCAGACCCGGGTCGTTTTCCCGCTCTCCCGGATATCCAGCACTGCCGCCGCAGACCCGAGAATGTGGCCCGCGTCCACCAGGCGGGCGGAGACGCCGGGAACGGGTTCGAATGAAGTATCATAGGGGATGGCCCGGAATTGCGGTCTTACCTGGGCGGCATCATCTTCCGTGTAGAGGGGATCGATCAATTCTTCCCCGCGCTCAGCGCGTTTCTTATTGATAAACCGGGCGTCACCTTCCTGAATATGCCCTGCGTCCCGCAGCATCAGGTCGGCCAGGTGGGCGGTGGCCGGGGTGGCGTAGATGGGCCCCTGGAACCCCTGCTTGACGAGATGGGGAAGATTACCGCTGTGGTCAATGTGGGCGTGGGAAAGAATCACCGCGTCAATAGTACCCGGATTAAAAGGGAAATGGCGGTTCCGTTCGTAAGTTTCCCGGCGCGGCCCCTGAAAAAGCCCGCAATCCAGGAGAAGCCTTGAGCCGTTGACTTCCAGCAGGTGCATGGCGCCGGTGACCGTCCGGGCCGCGCCGTGAAAGTGGATGCGCATTCCGGTCTCTTTTCAGATGGCAATAAGGAAATCGTGGTGCCAACTTAACCAAAACAAAAATCCTTCCAAATATCAAGCCAATTACCGCTTGGGACCGGATAACGCCAAGAACTGCACTGCGGCGGGGTAAAATTTCTTTAAAAAGCCCTTCAAAAGCCGTTTTCGGCGTTGTCTCGAATCAGCCAGACGGGTTAAGGATGGAAATGATTACCCCCTTTTCTAAAGGGGGGGGAGGGGCAATAGTGTCCGGCTAGATATTTGCTAAAAGAGTGGCAGTAAATATCTGTTTGGGAAAAGACAGTCAGTGTTGTCGTTTATCTTACGGAATATTGAAGCTTTTTCCCTCTCCCCCTTGGGGGAGAGGGTAGGGTGAGGGGGAAGCGGACCGAAGACACCACCCCTCACCCCATCCCTCTCCCCTCGAGAGGGGAGAGGGGGATTTTTCTTCGATGGACTTTAGCCTGCACCAGCTCGGGTTAATGTGCGGCGGCTGAATTTTGCATTAAAAAGTTCCCGCCGCCTATGCAAAAACTCTACCGGACACTATTGGGGTAGGGGGGGGATTTTATAACTGCCTGAAAATCCCCCTAAATCCCCCTTTAGAAAAGGGGGACTTAAACATCATACTTGCACACCTTGGAGGCTGGAAACGTATCTGAAGCTTTGAAAAGGTTTTAAAATGGGTTCTAGAAAGGAACAGGAGAAAATCGAACAGTTAGGGGGAAACGGAATGAAACACAGGGAAAAATTGACGGGAAGGTATTTCAAACCACTTCCTTAACCCCGCCCAGAGTTCGTTTGCTTTTTGCCGCTTTCCCGGCTATAATTTATTTAAATCTATTGAAAATCAAAGGCTTGGGATAAAGTTTCAGGGGTCCGGTGCAGCTTCCACGGTCAAGCTGCTTTTTCCTAAAAACTAAAAACCAAAAACTAAAAACTGAACTTAACCATGATCGATCCCCATCAGGAAAAAGTCCTCATCCTGGATTTCGGCTCCCAGTACACCCAGCTCATTGCCCGGCGGGTGCGGGAACTGAAGGTTTATTGCGAAATCCACCCCTATATCATGACGCTCAAGGCCATTAAGGAGTTCGCGCCCCAGGGCATCATTCTCTCCGGCGGCCCCCGGTCCGTCTATGACCGGGACGCGCCCAGCGTGGACCCGGAGCTCTTCAACCTGGGCGTGCCCATACTCGGTATCTGCTATGGCATCCAGCTTTTGAACCACCTCCTGGGCGGGGAAGTGGCCCCCGCGGTCTCCCGGGAATACGGGGCCAAGACGTTTGACATCTTGGATAACTCCGATCTCTTCCAGGGCCTGGAGCCGGTGGAAAACGTCTGGATGAGCCACGGCGACCGGGTGGAAAAGCTGGCTCCGGGCTTAGAAATCATCGGCTCCAGCGACGCCTGCCCGGTGGGCGCGGTGCGGGACCGGGCGCGCAAAATCTATGGCGTGCAGTTCCATCCGGAAGTGAAGCACACCCCCAAGGGCAATGAAATCCTGGCCAATTTCCTGTTCAAAATCTGCGGCCTAAAACCTTTGTGGACCATGCGCTCCTTTATCGAATCTGCGACCCAAAGTATCCGGGAGCAGGTGGGGGAGGACCGGGTCATCTGCGCGCTGTCCGGCGGGGTGGATTCTTCGGTGACCGCGGTGCTCATGCACCGGGCCATCGGCGACCGCCTCACCTGCATCTTCGTGAACAACGGCCTGCTGCGCAAGGGCGAAGCCGAAGAAGTAGCCCATCTTTTCCGCAAACACCATCACCTGAACCTGGTGTACGTGGACGCTACCCGGGAGTTTTTGGACGAACTTAAAGGAGTGGCCGACCCCGAGGAGAAACGCCGCCGCATCGGCCATGAATTCATCCGTATCTTCGCCGCGGAGGCCAAGAAGATCGGCGGGGTCAAGTACCTGGCCCAGGGCACTTTGTACCCGGACGTCATCGAAAGCGTTTCTTTTAAAGGACCATCCGCGACCATTAAGACGCACCACAACGTGGGGGGCCTGCCCACGGTCATGCCTCTGAAATTGCTGGAGCCTTTGCGGGAGCTGTTCAAGGACGAAGTGCGGGAAGTGGGCACCGAGTTGGGCCTGCCCGACAGTCTCATCTGGCGGCATCCCTTCCCCGGGCCGGGCCTTGCCATCCGCATCCTGGGGGAGGTCAGTGGGGAAAAACTGGATATCCTCCGGGAGGCCGACGCCATTGTCCAGGAAGAGATGCTGGCCGCGGGCGTTTACCGTTCGGTGTGGCAGGGTTTTGCGGTGCTCCTGCCGGTGCGCACCGTGGGGGTCATGGGCGATGAGCGCACCTATGATTACGTCATCGCGCTCCGCATCGTGGACTCCGTGGACGCCATGACCGCGGACTGGAGCCGCCTGCCCCATGATTTCCTGGCAAATTTGGCCAACCGCATCATCAACGAAGTGAAACGGGTGAACCGGGTGGTGCTGGATATTTCGTCGAAGCCGCCGAGTACGATTGAGTGGGAGTGAGCAGTGGCCAGTAGCCAGTAGTCAGTGGTCAGTGATCAGTAATCAGTGATCAGTATTTCTGTTTCCAACTGGCCTTGAGAGAGGAATGAAGGTATAGAAAAATCCCTCCTGCCCCCCCTTTAGAAAAGGGGGATAAGAGCAAGTCGTTTAAGTCCCCCTTTTCTAAAGGGGGATTTAGGGGGATTTTGCTGAAGAAATAGTGTAAGATATTAATAATATGGCAATTTCCAAGAAAGATCAGGAAAAAGCAGACACACCGGCGCCGCCGGCGGGGCCGATGTTTTTCCGGGATATTCTGGGGCAAGACCGAATCCTAAGCCGCCTGCGCGCGGCCTGGAACGCAGGGCGGCTGGCCCATGCCTATCTGTTTATCGGCCCGGAAGGCGTGGGCAAGGAGTCGGTAGCCCGGGCCCTGGCCGCGGCTTTGAACTGCGCCAAGCCCGTTGACGGCTGGGACGCGTGCGGAGATTGTCCTTCTTGTTGGCGGATGGCCGCGGGCACCCACACGGATTTTCTGGTGATCCGGCCCACCTCCGAGCACCGCCAGCCCCAGATCAAGATCGGGCAGATCCGGGAATTCCGCCGCCTCACCGCTTACCCCCCTATGGAGGGAGGGTGGCGGGTGGCTTTGATCAAGCCCGCGGAGGACATGCAGCCGGAAGCGGCCAATGCCCTACTGAAGACTTTGGAAGAGCCTCCGGCCCGGCATCTGCTGATCCTGGCCGCGGGCAGCGACGCGGACCTTTTTCCTACCATCGTTTCCCGCTGCCAGAAGCTGGCCTTTACGCCACTGCCCTACGAGTTGGTAGTCCAGGAACTCCAGTCCCGTCGCGGCTTGAGCCGGGAGGACGCGGTCTTTCTCACCGCGCTTAGCGGCGGCTCCTTAGGAAGGGCCTTAGACTTGAATCCCGAGGAGATGGCCCGGCAGCGCCGCCAGGTCTTGGACGATCTGGAACAAATGGCCCAGGGTTCGGCCACCGCGGTGCTGGATTGGTCCAAACGCGTCGCCAAGAATAACCAGGAATTGGATTATTTTATATTGCTGGCCCAGATGTGGTACCGGGACCTGCTGCTTTTAAGCAGCGGCGCGCCTGCGCGTCTCCTGGCCCATCAGGACTGTCTAACCGATCTGGAACGGGAAAAGGGCAAGCGCGGCCCTAAGGCCTGGTTTGCCGCGTTCGCGGCCCTGGCCGCGGCTCACCGCCAGTTGCAGGCCAATCTCAATGCGCAATTAACCCTGGATATTTTGGGTTTTCGTTTGCAGAAACAAGGATTCACACATGAATCTCGCTAAAGTCTGCCTGGGACCGGGGCGGAAATGCTGCCTAGTGGACCTGGGCGAACATGAACTGAAAATGGAAGACCGGGTGGTGGTCCAGAGGGACGACGGCCTGGGCCTGGGCAAGGTTTTGGCCATCTTCCGGGACGTGGAATCCGACCTGATCCCCGGCAGTATCAAACCTTTGGTGCGGCCCGCCACCCCCGAAGACGTGGCCCAGGACGAAAAGAACCGCCAGCTGGAGGAGCGGGCTTACCGTTTTTGCCAGGAGCGCATCGCCGTCCGCCAGTTGCCCATCTACCTGGTACGGGTGGAAAGCCTCTTTGACAGCAGCAAAGTCGTCTTTTTCTTCACCGCTCCCGGCCGCGTCGATTTTAGGGACCTGGTCAAGGACCTGGTGCAGGAGTTTCGCACCCGCATCGAACTGCGCCAAATCGGGGTGCGCCACCGGGCCAAGATGGTGGGGGGCCTGGGTATTTGCGGCCGGGGTTTGTGCTGCGCCTCTTTTCTCCACGATTTCGAGCCGGTGTCCGTGCGCATGGCCAAGGAGCAGCAACTCAGCCTCAACCCCAGCAAAATTTCCGGCATCTGCGGCCGCCTCATGTGCTGCCTCACCTATGAATATTCCACTTACCAGGAAATCAGGAGACATCTCCCCAGGTTGGGAAAGAGAGTGAAATTGCCGGAAGCGGAGGGGAAGGTCATCCGCTATAACCTGATTCGCCAGACCGCCACCCTGGAGATGGAGGACGGGGGCGAGATGGAAATTCCTTTGGCGGAGTTGCCCGCGAATGAGGGGAGTAAATAAGCTTTCAGCCATCAGCGGTCAGCGAAATAGCTATCAGCTTTCAGCTATCAGCAGTCAGCTTAAAAGATGAAAGACTTTAGAAAGCAGAAGGTTTGGCAGAAAAGCCATAGACTGACCTTGGCTTTATACAAGGCCACGGCGGATTTTCCTAAAGAAGAGTTATATGGTTTGACTTCTCAGATTCGGCGGGCGGGTTATTCTATTCCTGCCAATATTGCCGAAGGTTGCGGCCGGGATGGTGATGCGGAACTGGCGCGTTTTCTGCAAATTGCAATGGGATCAGCGAGTGAATTGCAATATCACCTGCTGCTTGCACACGATTTAGGATTTCTAACCGATTCAGTATATGAGCATCTAAATAAACAGACAACTGAAGTAAAGCAGATGCTCACGTCATTCATTAAAAAACTGAAAGCTGATCGCTGAAAGCTGACCGCTTTTTTTTAAAGCTGAAAGCTGAAAGCTGACAGCTGAGAGCTTCTTTTTATGGACCAGGTGGATAAGGCTCTCGAAGCCCTGAAATTCCATATCAAAAAAGAAATAGTGGACAACTATTTCGCTGACCGGGTCTATCTGGAGGAGGAGGTGGCCCTCCTCCAGGAAGAAATCGGGGCCTACCGCGGGGACGCGGACCTGGCAAGCCGCCGTTTCCTTGCGTTTTATGAGGCCCTGGGAGCAGACGCGGCCATTACCGCGGTGACGGAAATCCTGGGCCTGAAAAAGCCCCCCTTTTTTCAGCAATACCAGGAGTTGGCGGACACGGTGCGCCGGGAACTCCTGCGGCCCTACCGCCGTAGGGGGTGGACTGAGGCCCGGCGTTACCGTTACCTGGTTTTTGATGTCTACGAGGACTTGCAGCGGGACGCGGAAAAGCTCAAGGAGCAATACGACAAAATTTTCGTGCACCTGCGGCTGCTCAACGAAGATATCGACAAATTTAATCTTTCCTACGACTTCGGGCTCATCGCCGCCCAGATCGAGGCCATGGAAGGCCGCCAGGAAGTCATCTCCGGGACCCCCATGATGTCCGGGGAACGGGAGGAACTCTCCACCCGCATGCGCTTCAAGCGCCAGAAACTGGGCCACGAAGACCTGCCGGAAATCCCGGCCCTGCCGCGGTTAAAAGAGATCAAGGGGAGGTTGAAGGAAGTCTTGGACAGGGTTTATCAGCATTAAATTGGATTGGAATTCATCTGCAGTTAGAAAATAACGAACCATGACCAAACCTCTGCGTCGCTTCAAAGAATTATTCTCCGGCTCTCTCTGGCGGGACGAGGGATGGGGTCCCGTCGGCATGGCGCTGGTCGAGTTCCTGAGGGTTCTGATCCTGGCCGCCCAGGGTCTGGGACAAAAAAGCTCTTTGGTCCGGGCCTCGGCCCTGGCCTATTCCACGGTTTTGGCCCTCATTCCTTTATTGGCCTTGCTCTTTGCCATTCTCAAGGGGCTGGGGATCCAGCGGCTGCTGGCTGGGCATCTCCTGGACCAGCTGGCGCCGGGGTCCAAGGAGTTCGCGGCCCAGATCTTCCAGTACATCGAAAACACCCGGGTGACCTCCCTGGGGGTTTTCGGCGTGGTGGTCCTGCTTCTGGCCCTGGTGATAGTGATGACCAACGTGGAACAGGCTTTTAACGAGACCTGGAAGGTCTCTCATACCCGGCCCTGGCGCCGCAAACTCAGCGATTACCTGAGCATCTTTATGATTTTCCCCGTGCTTATGGCCGGGGCCATTTCCGTTTCTACTGCCTTTGTGGGACATCCGGAGATCAGGCGCCTGCTATTCGGCATTCTCCCCAGCGCCTTCTATTCCGCCACCACCAGCCTGGTGTCTCTGGGGGTTCTGTGGCTGGCCTTCACCTTTATTTACGTGGTCATGCCTAATACTCACGTGCGCCTGGGTTCGGCCCTCCTGGGGGGAGTCATCGGCGGCAGCCTGTGGCAGTTGGCCCAATGGATCTTTGCCTGGTTCCAGGGCGCGGCCACCTATTACAACGCTATTTACGGCGCTCTATACCACCTGCTTTTCTTGGTGATCTGGATGTTCTGGTCCTGGCTCATTGTGCTTTTCGGCACGGAGGTGGCTTACGCCCACCAGAACCTGGACCGTTTGACCCGGGAATACCGCCGCACGCCTCCGCCCCCGGAGCCGGTGGACGAATACCTGGCCCTGGCCGGGCTGGCGGCCATCGGCGCGCGTTTCTTGAAACGTCAGGAGCCCCTTTCCTTGGAGGAACTGGCGCGTCTTCTCCCCCGGGGCAACAACCTGGCGGCCAGGGTGGTCCAGGTTCTGCAGGACTGTCGCCTGGTGGTCCAGGTGGCTCCGGCAGGACAAAGAGATTCGATCCGGTTTGTCCCCAGTCTGCCTCTGGATCAGATTACGGTGCAAGAAGTGCTGGATTGCCTGCGCCGGGCCCGGCGCGAGGTACTGGCCCAATCCCTGGAAGGGGAACCCGATCTGGCCGCCAGCCTCAAGGATTTGGTGGAAGGCGCACCCACTTCCCAGTGGCAATCCTTGAGCCTGCAGGATTTGGTGAACAGGTTGTTTAAAGAAACGGAATCACCGGCGCATTAAATCCTCACTGCAAATCATCCGCACAATATCGCCACTTCTGCCAACTTGTAGATATTGGCAAGATATACGCTACCCTTGAATACCACCTCTCAACTTTTTTTCAAAATTACTTTTGCAATTTGTGCTATCATACCTCTCACCTGATAATTCGGCTCCAAAAGATGAAACGTGCCGGAGTTAACCTCGGTGAGAAAGGCAAGACCTGTTTCTGACTGTGGGGGCCAAGGTTGCCGCATAATCTCGGTTAAAAAGCATGGCAACAGTGGAGACAATGGATCACGAAAGGGGCATCATGCGGCATAGATTAGCCCTCATGGTCTTGGTCCTGCTTTGCCTGCCTGGCGATCACGTTATCGTTCGGTTCCCTGACCAATGCGGCCCCCGATCGCCCTCCCTTGCCTGAAATCAAAGAGAAGGTGATCGACATCATCGTGGACAAAACGGGGGTGGACCGCAGCAAGGTTACGCCCAAAGCCAAGATAGTCGATGATTTGAGGGCCAATGAACTGGAACTTGTGATAATAATCATGGCCATGCAAGAGGAATTTGGTATTAAAATTGCGGATGAAAATGCGGAAAAATTAAAGACCGTTCAGGATTTTATTGATTTTATCTCCGCCGGGCCTGATACCAATCTCAAATTTTCCGCCACCCTCTCCGCCGAGGACCAGCACTACCTGGGCCTGGAAAAGTCGGGTCCATTTACGCTCCAGGACATCAAGGCCGCGTATGTCCTGATCGAAATCATGCGCACCACCTGCCCTCATTGCGTGGCCCAGGCGCCGGCTTTGAATCGCTTGTACCACCTGGTGGCGAATTCCCCCTTAAAGTATAAGGTGAAGTTAATCGCGGTAGGCGAAAGCAGTTATGGGCCGGCCCTGAAGCAGTTCAAGGCGACGCATAAGTTCCTTTCCCCCTGGTGCCTGATCCCTATTGGGAGATCGGCACGGCCTTGGATATCGCTAGCACCCCCCCCACCTTGCTCCTGGATAAGAGCGGCAAGGTGCTGCTGGTGGAAGCAGGGGCCTTTGAAAACGCCGATGAAGTTTTCCAGAAGATCAAAGCTGTCGTAAAATAGCTGCGTTTTTCGTTTTAAGGTATCTCTGGTCAGGGCAAGTTCCGAGGTCCTCTCCCGAACCCTAGCTTCCATTTCGTCTCGAGTCCGGCGCATGGGTTGCTTTCATTGACAGAAAATTATGTATGTGTTAGCAGGGGAAAAGATATTAGCGCTTTTCTGAATCTAGTTTGTCAATAGAATTGGTCTGGAAAAATGAGGCGGCCGCGGAAATGCACAAGAAGATTTGGGCAGATTTCTGACAATTGAGAGGGAGATACATATGTTTGGTGAAATAGCGATGTATGTTTTGTCTGCCCTCGTCTTGGTTTTAGGGGGAGTATCACTCTTTGTCCAAAAGATATATAAAGTGGAAAAGGAAACGGGAGAAAAAACCGAGATAGACCTGCCGTTTTTGGGGAAATTGAAAACAAACTATCCGGCTCTGGCGTTTGCCTTTATAGGTGCGGTCATGGGAATTTATACCTTCAGCAAGACGCTTGAGGTCAAAAGCAAGACGCTTGAGGTCAAAGACCAATGGAAAATTATAGGCCAATTCAAAGCGCCAAGTTCGGTTACAGTCAATTGGCCAGCGGGTGTTTTGAGCGTGTTCCCCTCATTCAATTACCAAATATTCCCAAATGGTGGCTTTGAACTTTATATGAATATTCCAAAGAGGTCCAAATTGGAGGATATCATAGAGCAGATATCTTATAATAACCGGTCCACTGACACCTTCATTAGCGCGAGAATCGATGTAAAAAAAGAATATAATAGTTTCATAAATAAGGAAAGTACAAACCTGGAGGTATCAGGAGATAAAAGCCGCAAATATAAGACGATAGAAGTTGATGTAACTCCGATGCTACGATAGACATAAGTATAGTCTATTATTACCCAGTATAGTGGGGGGCTTTATGAAGCGAGTAATTCTTATGCTGTTACTGGTTTTGTGGCTTGTCACAACGGCTTTAGCTGATTCCTTTCAGTTTGTCAATCAAATCGGCTCGCCAATTGTTGGAGCGGCAGTCTATTTGGGTAAAGACCTCATTGGATACACGGATGTCCAAGGCATAGTAATTATAGCAAATCCCAAAGGAACAAACAGATTCTCGGTGGTTTACAGAGGGGAAGAAATGAAAGTACCGCTGAATATAGCGGGTAACCCCCAATTACAAGAAATTCGCATAAAGTTGGATCTAAGTGGCTCCTATCCTATTTTACTACAAGAATTTATAATTGAAGAGGATCATGTTATAAAAATAAATATTGACAATGCTGACCTTTATTTGCTGGTGGATAATATACGCAAAAAACCTACAAGAACCAATATTATAATATTTAAGAAAAATGGCTATATAATTAATGAAGGTAAAAATGATTATGATTTAGAAGTTGCTAGGATTAATAAATTAGGCAACAATATTAAGGACAGCAAAGTATTAGAGGGTGACGAAGTTAACTTTACTTACAATGATAAAAAGTATAAATTGAAGATAATTAAAGTCATGATTCGTAAGATGTCTCTGTTTACTGACCATATGAAGGTTCATTTGTTTGAAACCGATTGAATGATATTAAAATATTTTGCTCAGTAAGGTGGCCAACACCAGCCTCGACAATTTCATTCAAGATTATGCGATATCCTATGGCGCAATGAGCGCTGAGGCTGCATGGTCATACCACCTGCAGGAATGAAAGAAACCTGGCACTCGTTTCTATTGCGGGATGACTAAAAAATATAGGCAGAGAGGTTTGCTTACTGCTATTTATCTGCATACTTATGAGCATATAAAATATTTCGATATGCATTACTGGGAATTTTTCATGCGGATAGAACCCTTAGATAAATCCTCATCATCCTCTTCATCATAATCGTCAAAGGTCTTGGGGTTTCCTAACTTTCCCGACTTTTTCTGCATTCCGTCCTTTTTTCCGTCCTTGGGTTCCTGGTAGCCGTTGTGTTTCTTGATGAGTTCCAGGTAGCGCAGGGGGTCGAAATCCACCTGGGCGTATTGCTGATAAACTTTGCCTTTTCCCAGGAAACTGTGGATCAGGCGTTTTTGGAAATCCACCGCGCCCAGCTTCGATCTGAACGCGATCTCATGGCTCATGAAATTAGGCGTCTTGCCGTCGGCGAGAATCTCGGGAATGGGATCGTTGACAAACTCGTGGGCATGATAAAGCCCCAGCAGATGCCCCAATTCGTGGATCAGCAGGTTGGCCAGCCAGTGGCGGTTCTGCTCCGCATCCTTGGAGCCGGCGCTTCCCTCCGCGTCCTGAAACCTCTTGAAAGAGACATGGACCACGGATAAGGGCAGATGCGCGAACGCGCACTTATCCCGGCAGACCTGGAGGAAGCGCAGCCGAAACGGCGGGGCCACGTCAAAGGCCTTGAAGCTCCGGGCGAGCCACTCCTTATGAGTGAGCATCTCCACCCGCAGGCGTTGCGCCGGGGCCAAAGGCCCAGGTTCGGCCCGGCCTTCGGTGGGGACCAGATTGACCCCCAGGGGAGCATAAAACTCCTGGACCTTGGCCCAGACCAGGGCCATCATACGGCGGCAGGGGGCCATTTCCGGGTCCGGAGCGATGAAAATTTCCACGGTCACGGTCTTGGTGGATAAATCCACCTTTCCCAGGTCGCTTAAAGAGAACAGAGCCGCTTCTTCCTGGGGAGTCAATTCCTTGGCCGCGGCTCCGGCAGGGAGTGCAAAAAATAAAAGAAGGGCCAGGAATGCCGCGGTTAGAAAGGCTGCGAGGGAAATTTTCCCTTCCAGCCCCTTGTTTTTTGGAAATAAATCTGTCAAATTTATTATCTTTAGAGAGGATGGAATCATGGCATATACCTGTGACCTATGCGGTAAAGGCCCCGTGGTGGGGAACAACGTCAGCCACGCCAACAATCACACCAAGCGCCGCTGGAAACCGAATCTGCGCCGGGTTAGGACCATGCAACAAGGAACGGTGAGGTATCTGCGTGTCTGTACGCGGTGTTTGCGCTCAGGATTAGTTGCCAAGCCTGCTTAAAAGCTTTCAGCTTTCAGCGATCAGCTTTCAGCTTTTTAATGAATGATGTGAGCATCTGCTTAACTTCGGTAGTCTGTTTATTAAGCTGCTGATATTCTAAGTCGTTTAGAAATCCTAAATCTTGGGCGAGCAGTAGGTGATATTGCAATTCACTCGCGGACCCCTTGGCAATCTGCAGAAAACGCGCAAGTTCGGCATCTCCATCCCGCCCGCATCCTTCGGCAATGTTGGCAGGAATTGAATAACCCGCCCTCCGAATCTGGGAAGTCAGACCATATAGCTCTTCTTTAGGAAAGCCAGTCGTTGCCTTGTATAAGTCCAAGGTCAGCAGATGGCTTTTCTGCCAAACTTTTTGTTTCCTAAAATCTTTCATCTTTAAGCTGACTGTTTGAAAGCCGCCGATAGCCGCCGCTTATTCTTTATCTTTCATCTTTAAGCTGATCGCTGCAAGCTGACCGCTGATAGCTTTCTTTACCCCGTCACTCTCCGCACCGAAATTATTTCTTTCAGCCGTTTCAACGCCGCAAACACCTTCTCCAGATGTTGCTGATCCGCCACCTGGATGGTGAAGTTGGCAACCCCTTTTTTTTCTGCGGTGGTTTCCACCGAGGCCCGGATGACGTTTACTTCCGCGATCTTCAGGGCGCTGGTGATGTCGGCAAGTAAACCTGGTTTGTCCACGGTAACCAGCCGGATGTTTACCGGATAGAGTTTTTGGGGCACGCCGTCCCACTGCGCGGGGATATGGCGGAAAGATTCGGTTTTGGCCAGATACGCGCAGTCGGCCCGGTGCACGGTCACCCCTTTGCCCCGGGTGATATAGCCGATAATGGGGTCTCCGGGGATGGGCTGGCAGCAGTTGGCCAGGCGAACCAAGAGGTCATCCAGGTCTTTGATGCGGATGCCCCCCAGGTCTTTTTCCTTCTGGGGCGCAGACTCCGGCAGGGCAATCTCTTCTTCCGGCGGGGGGGCCGCGGCCCGGACCAGCCGTCCCACCACCTGCCCCGGAGTCACCTTGCCATGGCCGATGGCGGCCAGGAGGTCTTCGTTACGCACAAAGGAGAATTCCTGGGTGATTTTTTTCAGTTCTTCCCCTTCTTTCAGGAGCTTTTGCAGGCTCATCCCGCTTTTGCGCAGTTCCCGCTCCAGGAGTTCCTTGCCCAGGGTAATACTTTGTTCCCTTTCCGCGGCCTTAAGTTCCTGGCGGATTTTATTGCGGGCCTTGGGGGTCTTGACAAACTGCAGCCAATCCCGGCTGGGGCGGTGGTGCGGGGAGGTAATGATCTCCACCACGTCGCCGTTGGCCAGCTCGCTGCGCAGGGGCACCATGCGGCCGTTGACCTTGGCGCCGGTGCAGCGGTGGCCCACTTCCGTGTGGATGGCGTAGGCGAAATCAACCGGGGTGGCCCCCTGGGGCAGTTCCTTGACGTCCCCGGTGGGAGTGAAGACGTACACTTCCTCAGGGTAGAGCTCCAGGCGCACCCCTTCCAGGAGTTCCTCGGGGGTTTTCAGGTCTTTCTGTAAATCCACAATCTGCTTGAGCCAGGCGAAGCGTTCGCCGTCCTTATCCTTAAATCGCCGCTTTTCCTTATAGCTCCAATGCGCGGCAATACCCTCTTCCGCGATCTGGTGCATCTCCCGGGTGCGGATCTGCACTTCCATGCGCTCCCCGTAAGGACCGATGACCGTGGTGTGGATGGACTGGTACATATTGGCCTTGGGCATGCCGATGTAGTCCTTGAGACGGCCCGGCACCGGCCGCCACAGGGCATGGATGACGCCCAGGGCCTCATAGCATTCGGACACCGTGTTCAGAATAATGCGGAAAGCGAGGAGATCGTAGAGTTCATCCAAAGTGATCTGCTGGGCCTGGAGCTTCCTGTAGATGCTGTAGAAGTGTTTCAGGCGGCCGCTGACTTCTCCATTTAAATGGTGCTCCGCCAGTTTTTCCTTAAGGAGCTGGGTGACCTCCTTGATGTATTTCTCCCGTTCCCCCTTTTTCCGGGTCAGGCCTTCCTGGATCTGCTGGTAGGCTTCCGGCTCCAGGTAGAAAAAGGCCAGGTCCTCCAACTCCGCCTTGATACGGAACATCCCCAGGCGGCCCGCCAGAGGAGCATAGATGTCCAGGGTCTCCTGGGCGACGCGCTTTTGCCGGGCCGGGGGCATGTAGCCCAGGGTACGCATGTTATGGACTCGGTCCGCGAGTTTCACCAGCAGGACCCGAATGTCGTGGGACATGGAGAGGATCATCTTGCGGACGTATTCCGCCTGCTGGGTGATGCGGTCGCCGAAGACCAGTTGGCCGATCTTGGTGATGCCGTTGACCACGTCCGCGACTTCTTCCCCGAAGAATTCGTCCAGGTCGTCGATGGTGGAGTCCGTGTCCTCCACGGTGTCGTGGAGCAGGCCGCAGGCCACGGTCACCGGGCCTAACCCGATCTGGGCCAGGAGATAAGCGACTTCCAGGGGATGGGAAAGATAAGGCACGCCGCTGAGGCGGGTCTGCCCCTCATGGGCCCGGGCGGAGAAGACGTAGGCCTTCTCAATCAAAGAGGTATCCGCCTCCGGATGATGCTTGTGTACCTCTTCTACGATGTCATTGAGGCGGATGATTCTGGTGGACATGCAGCTCCTGATACTAAAGTTCCGAGTTCCAAGTTCCGGGTTCCAAGTTAGGAAATGATGGTAGGAACAAGGACTTATAAATTAAACGTGAGTTTCCTCATTCAACTCCGCGCGGATGCGGCCCTGGAGGTACGGCAGCAAACCCTCCAGAGGCACCATAATAGTCTCTCCAGAGCGGCGGTGGCGCACTTCCGCGTTGCCCGCGGCCAGGGTCTTGGGGCCCACCACCACTCGCAAGGGGATGCCCAAGAGGTCGCAGTCCTTGAACTTCACCCCCGGGCGTTCATCCCGGTCGTCCATCAGGACTTCGATACCCGCTTCCTCCATGGCGCGATTCAGCTCCAGGGCTTTCTCCTTGGTGGCCGTATCATTCAAATTGATGGGGATGAGGCCCACTTGCACGGGGGCCAAGGCCATGGGCCAGATCATGCCCTGGTCGTCGTTGCCCTGCTCGATGGCCGCAGCCACAATGCGGCTGACGCCGATGCCGTAGCAGCCCATGAAGATAAACTGCTCCTGCCCGGTTTCGTCCAGAAAGACGGTTTTCAAGGCTTTGGAATATTTAATCCCCAATTTAAAGATGTGGCCCACTTCAATACCCCGGAGGATTTCCAGGCTGCCGCTACAGCGGGGGCAGGGGTCCTGGGCGGTGACGGTGCGCAGATCTGCGACCTGTGTAATAGTAATGTCTCTCTGGGGATTAACCCGGACCAAATGCTGATCGGTTTTATTCGCGCCAGTGACCGCCGCGGCCAGAACAGCCACGGCCTGGTCCGCGTAGATGGGCAGGTTCAGCCCCACCGGGCCGGCAAAGCCCACTTCCGCGCCGGTAAGTTCCTTAACTTTGCCCGCGCCGGCCAGGGTCAGGTCCATCACCCCCAGGAGGTTTTTCACCTTTACTTCGTTGACTTCGTGGTCTCCCCGGATAAGCGCCGCAACCGGCCCCTTTTCGGTTTCATAAATCAGGGTTTTAATGATTTCCTGGGGAGTGATTTTCAGGAACGCGGCCACTTCCTCCACGGTGCGCACGTTGGGGGTAGTCACTGCCTCGGGACCCGCAGCCGCGGGCGCGGCCCCAGGATTGGCCGCGGCCATGACCACTTCCGCTTTCTCCAAGTTGGCGGCGTAATCACAGGCCAGGCAGGACGCGAGCAGGTCCTCGCCGGTGTCTGCCAGGACCATGAATTCATGGGAAAAACTGCCGCCGATGGGGCCGGTGTCCGCCTCCACCGTCTTGAACCGCAGGCCGCAGCGCTGAAAGATATGGTTGTACGCGTCGTACATGGCCTGGTAGCAGACCTCGGCGTCTGCTTCATCAGCGTGAAAACTGTAACCGTCCTTCATCAAAAATTCCCGGCCACGGATGAGGCCGAAACGAGGGCGCATCTCATCCCGGAACTTCATCTGAATCTGGTAGAGGTTCAAGGGTAGTTGCCGGTATGATTGCACCTCCCGGCGCACCAGGTCGGTGATCACTTCTTCGTGGGTCGGCCCAAAACAGTAGTCCCGGCCGTGGCGGTCTTTAAAACGCAGCAGTTCCTTGCCGTAAATCTGCCAGCGGCCCGACTCCTGCCACAACTCCCCGGGCTGCACTGCGGGGAGCAGCACTTCCTGGGCTCCGGCCAGGTTCATCTCCTCCCGGACTACGCGCTCCACCTTGCGGAGCACCCGGAGGCCCAGGGGAAGAAAATTATAGATGCCGGAAGTGAGCTTGCGGATCATGCCCGCGCGCAACAATAAACGATGGGAGACGGCCTCCGCCTCCGCGGGGTTTTCTTTAAGAGTGGGGATGAGCAACTTGGAATAGAACATACCTGCTCCAATCTATAATATTTTACCAAATTTATCTTACGACAGCAGCCTTCTTAGCTCAATCACATTTAGGAATAATTTTGGGGAAGTGGTAGGGCAGGGGCCAGTAGCCAGTAGCCAGTGGTCAGTGATCAGTAATCAGTAGTCAGTAATCAGTGATCAGTGATCAGTGGCCAGTGGTCAGTGAGCAGAGACTAATAGCCAGTGTTCAAGGGATAAAATCCCCCTTTTTTAAAAGGGGATTTAGGGGGAATTTGGGGTACGCCCATAACGGTCAACCATAGGGAAGCAAACTTCGATTAACACCTGACCTCACCGTGTGTCTAATTCTTTAAAAGCCGCAAAATTACCGCAAGCGGCCCCGGCGAACTCATACAGTCCCGGTAATATCGAGATATTTTACGGAGGCAATGACAATGAAGAAAAGTTCCAAAGGAATCGTTGCGGGATTGATCATGGGCAGTATCTTGATGGGAAGTTTGCCTGCTATGGCTGGATCAACTTGGGATCCTCGCATCAACGCCCGGGAGCAGCGCCAGCAAGCACGGATTCAGCAAGGCATCCAGTCCGGCCAGCTGACTCCCAGGGAGGCTTACCGCCTGGAGAGACAACAGAGCCGGATTGCCGCCACCGAGAACCGCATGAAGGCCGACGGCGTACTTACCCGCGGGGAGCGGGCCAAGCTGACCCGCATGCAAAACCGGGCCAGCAACGACATCTACAGATTGAAGCATAACGGCCGGACGGCTCGATAATGAAGGATAAGCAAGTGAATGGGGGGCCGCGGCCTCCCTTTTTTTGGCTATTCGCTATTCGCTGTTCGCTTTTGGCTGTTCGCTAATAGCTAATAGCGAATAGCTAATAGCCGAAAAGCTTTAACTTCCCCCCAACAACCGGTTTTCCGCCAACTGAAACGCCCTTTCCATCAACGTCTCCAGATTGACCACGTCTTCCCGGTTGTAAGTGAGGAGGGTGGGCAGCGCGGTATAGTCCCCCCGGCAGTGGCGGTCCCAGAGGAGCACGGCCTCGTAGCCGTCCATACCGTCCACCTCGGGTGGCCGGTGGATGCCGAACCGGGGTTCGATGCGCTTCAGGCCGCCTTTGAAACCCAGGCGGGAGAGGATAAAGCGGAGGTCCAGGTGCACGGGTGGAAACTCCAGGCTCGGAAAGTAGGCCCGCAGCACGGGCAGATCGAATTGGGAGCCGTTGAAGGTGATAACCAGATCAAGGTTTTCTAAGGCTTGAGGAAATTCTTCCAGGTTTTGGCCGTGCACGAACTGGCGCATGGTGTGGCCGTCGTATAAGCCCACCACCGTAACTTGCAGGCCCGGCCAAGCGTAGCCGGTGGTTTCGATGTCCAGATAAGCTGCCCGCTGCTTAAAGCGCCGGAAGAGCCGCCAGCGCTCCGCCACCGGCAGCAGGGGTCCGAAATACGCGGGGTTGTCTGCGTTGGCCAGGGACTCCTTTACGCCGGACCGCAGAAAAACCAGCCTCTCCCGGCCCAGGCCCGGCACTTCAGCCGCGTCTAGAAAATCCTCCCAGGTATGGAGGCCGTGGCGCCAGAAATGGGCCTCGGTGCGCTCGCCCACGCCGGGGAGATGGATGAAGGTGCGTTTGAGCATTATATAAAGATAACATTAGGATGAGGTTCTGTCATCCTGAGGGAAGCAAATGATTTTCACCGCAGAGGCGCAGAGGACGCAGAGATACACAGAGAATATTTATTATAGCCGGGGAACCCGTCTATAATAAATGGTCTCCTCTGTGATTTCTCTGCGCTCTCTGCGTCTCTGCGGTGAAGTCTTTATTCTTCCTTCAAGAACGCGGCCAGGTGCGGCTGCACCGCCCGCCACGCGGGGTAGGCCCCGGAGATGAGGCCCAGGGCGATGACCAGGATAAAGGTCTGCCAGTAGATGCCCGGGGTCCAATGGAGGTGGATAGTCCAGCCGAAGGCCTGTTTGTTGATGACATATATTAATAATAAAGATAATAGGGAGCCGCAGAGCGCGCCCAGGACAAAGCTCAGAAAACTGGCCAGGCCGGATTCCACCAGGACCATGCTCAGGATTTGCTTCCTGGAGGCCCCCAGGGCCTGGAGCAGGGCCAGTTCCCGCTCCCGCTCCATGATGAGCACCAGAAAAGTGGTGATGATGCCGAAGACCGCGACCACCACGGCCACGCCTTCCAGCGCGTAGGTGAGGGCAAAAGTCTCATCGAAGATGCGCAAAATGCCCTGGCGCAGTTCCTGGTGGGACAGGGTCAGGAGCCGGTATTGCGAGCCGTACTTCTCCTGGAGCCGGGCCTGGACCTGGGGAATCTTCCTTTTATCATTTATATAGAGACGCACCGCGTTGAGATGATTATCGTGCCAGAAGCGCCTAAACTGGCGGATGTCCATCCAGACGCTGGGGCCGTCCGTGCGGTAGTCATAGAAGACTCCGGCGACGCGCAGGCGCTGCAGGCCCGCGGGGGTGGGCAGTTCCAAAATATCCCCTTCTTTATAACTGAAGGTTTCGGCCAAGGGCTCGGAAATGACTATGGACGGTTTTCGGTCTCCGGTCTTCGGTCTCCGGTGATTATCTGCCGACGCGGCTTTTGCGGGCGTCCCTAAAAATCCCCCTAAATCCCCCTTTACAAAAGGGGGACTTTTAAAAGAGTCATTTTTCCTCATGGGGCTCGGAAGACTTTTAAAATCGATCTTTTCGCCGCGGGACCTTTTAAGAATGGTATTTTTCTCCCCCTTTTCTAAAGGAGGGTAGGGGGGATTTTGCTGCGGCGGCATAAACGTCAGCGCTGGTGCAGGAACCAGCGAGTTGGATGATTCACCGAGCTCTTTGTTATCATCCAAAGAATATTCTTTTCGTAGGGGCGAACCTTGTGTTCGCCCAACGTCCGGGGCGGACACAAGGTGCGCCCCTACATCCATCATGATCTCCTGGGTATCTCCTTTTCTGAACCAGAGGCCGCCGTATTTTGCCAGGACCTCGAAGCTGCCGCCGATGACCAGGATAAAACGGTCCCGGAAGGGAATTCGCACGCAGCGATAAAGATAAATGTCTTCAATGTCCGGGGCCCTTTGCAGCTCCGGCAGGATTTCCGGGGGGAGATAGTGGTCGTACGCGGCAGTGGAAAAGACTGCGGGCCCGAAAAAGATGTCGCCGCTGATGGAGCGGGTCACCCAGCGGTTCACGGTTTCACGGAAAGAGCCGATCATCACCGCCACCGCGATGAGCATGCCCAAGGCGCAGGCTAACGCGGCGATGGACACCGCGCTGCGGCTTAAAGAACCGGAGAGATAGCGGCAGCCCAAATCACCGGGGGGGCCCAGGAAGCGGCGCAAGAGGGGCTGGGCGCGCTCCCCCAGGACGCGGCAGGTCAGTGGGGTGAACAGGGCAAAGGCCAGGAGAATGAGAAAAGCCGCGGCAAAGCTCGGCAGGGAAGGGCGGGAGCCGAAGCGCAGCACTATAAAAAAACCGGCCAGGGCCAGGGACAGCACACCTGCGATAAAAAAGGCTCCAGACCGGCTCTGGACGCGCTCTTCCAGTTCCTCCCGATACCACACGGCCCGGACCCGGGTGCGGGCCGCCTCCCGCGCGGGAATCCAGGCGGCAATAAGAGTTGCGGCCACGGCCAGGCCCCAGGCCTGGAGGAGAAGAGGCAGCGGCACGGTCATTTCTCCGGCCTGGACCGGGGCATAAAGGGAGGAGAGGTTGTGGGTCATCATGCTCAGCGCGCTCTTGGCCAGGACCACACCTAAACCCAGACCCAGTAGGCCGCCCACCGCGCCCGCGGCCAGGCCCTCGGCCAAAAAGAGAAAAAGGACCTGTTTGCGGCCCATCCCTAAGGTGCGGAGCAAGCCGATTTCCCGGCGGCGGCGCACCACAGACAGGGTGACGGATTGATAAATAAGAAACATGCCCACGAAGAGGGCAATGGCGCTGAGCACCGAGAGGTTGACCCGGTAGGAAGCCACCATGCCTTCCATCTGGCGGCCTTGGGACTCGGGGCGCACCAGGTCCACGCCGGGAGGGAGGGTAGGGGAGACGCGGGCCGCGGCCGCGGCCTCGTCGCCTGAAAAGATGAGGTCGATATAATCCAATTGCCCCACCCGGCCCAGAAGTTCCTGGGCCCCGGCCAGGTCCATGAGCACCATTGCGCCTTCCAGGGGATAGAGGCCGTTGGGGGAACGAAAGACTCCCACCACTTTCAAGGCATGCCGGGCCGGGCCCACCAGCACCGGTAGAGTGTCACCGGCCTTTAACCCCTTTTGGGCGGCCAGGCGTTCGCTTACCAACACCGAGCCGGGCTCAGTAAAAAATTTCAGCCACGCGTCCCGGGTAAGAAAGGTGCCTTCCTTAAAAACGTAATTGCGGAAAGGCCGTTCGGAAAAAGGGTCGATCCCCAGCAGCAGCATTGGCCCCTTATTAGGTCCGGTAAATTCCAGGACGCTTTCCACCACCGGGGCCGCAGCCCTGACTTCCGGCAAGCGACGCATCTGGACAAAGAGAGATTCATCTAGGGGCGCGCCGGGACTGTTCAGCCGCCACTGCGCTTTTCCCGCCACTGCGGTCACCCCGTCCTGGAAGCTTTTGAGCGCGGCAACCGCGGCCAGGGAAATACTTAAGTAAACTGCGGTGCCCAGCGCGATGCCCAGAATGCCCAGGAGGGTCCGTCCGGGGTATTCGGTTAAGTGGCTAAGGGATATGCGGAAGAGAAAGGGTTTCATAGATAATAATTCAAGGTTCAAAGTTATTAAAGCTGTCAGCTTTCAGCTAAAGAAAATTGGGGTTAAAAACCATGGATGTTTAGCCAGGTTTCCTCTTGGTACTCAGCGATTAGGTTTTCTATTTTTTATTCTTTTAAGCTGACAGCTGATAGCTGACAGCTCTATGAACCCTGACTTCGAACTCTTCCGCAAAGTTCTCATGGAAGAATAACCCCATCCTGCATCGCCAGCACCCGATCCGCGTACGCGGTCACTTCCGCGGCGTGGCTCACCAGGACTACGGTTTGCCGCCAGTCTCGGTACAGCCGGGCGAAGAGTTCGAGAATCTGCGTGGCGGTGGCGGAATCGAGATTCCCCGTGGGTTCATCGGCCAGAAGCACTGCGGGCCGGTTGATCAGGGCCCGGGCAATGGCCGCGCGCTGCATTTCACCGCCGGAGACCTGATGGGGCTTGTGGCTGCGGCGGTGGGTCAACTCCACTTCTTGCAGCCAATGTGCGGCCTCCTGCCAGGCTTTTTCGTAGGAAATACCCTGGAGCACACGGGGCAGGGCCACGTTTTCTTCTAAAGTCAAAAGCGGCAAAAGGTTGAAAGACTGGAATACCACCCCCACCCGGTCCCGGCGGAAGAGGGTAAGTTCCTGGTCGGAGAGCTTCGCCAAGTCCCGGCCGTCCACCACTACGCTACCTGAGGTAGGAGGCTCCAAGCCGCCGATGATGTGAAGCAGGGTGCTTTTCCCGCACCCGCTCTTGCCGCGGATGGCTACAAATTCTCCGGCCGCGATACTGAGGTTGATGCTTCTTAAGGCTTGAATTTCCTCCGGCCCCCGGCGGTAGGTTTTGCTCACGTCGGTAAGTTCGATCATTATTTTTCCTTGTGACCCTCAAACAAACTAATGAGCAATATTCAGTGGAAAAGGGCAAAGGGTCCTACAATATTGGCCTCAGAAATATTTAAGAAAAACAACCTATAGCCGAAAACTGAAAACTAAAAATAATCACTGGATACTGACTACTGGCCACTGACCACTGCATTATAACCGGGGGCGCAATGAAGTTAAAGTTCAGGCCGGGAGGAGCCGATGCATAAATCAAAGCATAGGTGAAAGGGTGGAGGGTGGGCCAAGAACCCTTCCCCTGCCCAAAGTAGGGAGAGTAATGACCATCAATAATCTTAGCCCCGCCGAAGTTACCCGTTATGCGCGCCAGATGGCCTTGGAAGGTTGGGGGCGGGAGGCCCAGGAAAAGCTGAAATCCTCCCGGGTGCTCATCGCTGGCGCTGGAGGACTGGCATCCTCAGTAGCTCTCCATCTTCTAGCCACCGGCGTCGGCGCCATCCGCATGGTGGACCAATCCCGGGTTACTCTTTCCGATCTCAACCATCAAGTTCTATATCGGGAGCGGGATCTGGGGAAAGCCAAGGCCACCGTGGCCGAACGCCGTCTTAAAGACCTGAACCCCTTCTCCTTGGTGGAAGGGCAAGCCAAAAATATCTCCGAACACAACATTTCCCGCCTTGCCGCCAACTGCAACCTGATAATCGACGCCATGAACAACCCTGCCATTGGATATCTTTTGAACCAGGCCGCGGTGAAATTCCGCCTGCCTCTGATCCAGGCCTGGGTATGGGAGATGGATGGCCGGGTCACCACTTTCTGGCCGGGCCAGGGTCCCTGCCTGGCCTGCGCTTTTCCGGAAGCGTCGAATGGCAACACCCCCGCGCTCCTGGGGCCTTTGCCCGGAATTTTAGGCGCGCTTCAGGCCCTGGAAGCTCTGCGCATCCTGGGCGGTATAGGTCCGGCGTTGTTGGGTCGAATCCTGACTTTTCGAGGAGATCAATTCATTTTCAGCGAAAAGTCGGTAAAGCCCAATCCCCAGTGCCTGGTCTGCCGGCGCCTTTATCCTTAGAGAAGCTTTGGGGAGCGTTAAGCCGCCTAGCGGGCTCCGCTCCCCTGAACACCTTCCGACTCATTCATCCTCACCCCTATAGTTTAAGTCTCTTTCGTAAGCCCTCTAATTCATTTTAAGTTTTTCTTCCACTGATTTTCCTTCGGTCACCACCTTGCCCTTCCTGCCTTCAACTTCAAGAGGGTTAGCTATAATTTTAAGATAACTCCAAAATTTGGAGGGTTATTGGAAATCTGTTTAGACTGTGAGATAACACACCGAATTAATTGTAATAATTAGTTAGATCAGACTTCAAGGAGACTGAACGCGGGTTAGCTTTTCCCTATCTTTGCCTGAACTTGACGGCAACCGTACCTAGGCATTTTTCAAGGCACTTTAAGATTTCTCGCAAAAATTTATCTTTTTTTAATTTTTTTTCTAAAGTTATTCCCGAGGATTTTCGAAAAGAGAATTAAATGCGTTAGAAACCCAGACAAGGAAGTTGGACTGGATTACAAGGAGGTAAGGGGTCATGTCTTTAGTAATTAACCACAACATGATGGCAATGAATGCGGCCAGGAGCTTGAGTTTTACCTATAGTCGCCTGGCCACTTCCGTGCAGCGCCTGGCTTCCGGCCTGCGGGTGAACAGCGCCCAGGATGACGCCGCGGGTCTGGCCGTGCGGGAAATGATGCGCACCGATATCCGGGTCATGAACCAGGGGGTCCGGAACGCCAACGACGCCATCTCCCTGATTCAGACGGCTGACGGCGCGTTTTCGGTGATCGACGAAAAACTAACCCGGATGAAAGAGCTGGCGGAACAAGCCGCCACCGGCACTTACACCACGGCCCAGCGCCTGATCATGGACAGCGAATTTCAGGCGATGGCCTCGGAAATCACCCGGATCGCCATGGCCACCGATTTCAACGGGGTCAAGCTCCTGGACGGCAGCCTCTCCGGCACTGCGGTGACCGGCGGCGCCGGCAACCAGATGAAGATCCACTTCGGCACCGGCAACAGCTCCGCGGAAGACTATTATTACATCCGCATTGACAATTCCACCGCTTCCGCGCTGGGAGTGGGCGCCGGCTCCGGGACGGGCCCGGGGTCAACCATCAGCACCCAATCCGCGGCCCAGGCGGCCCTGGAGGCCATTGACAGCGCGGTGGCCATCAAAGACACCATCCGCGCCAATCTGGGCGGCATCGCCAACCGGCTGGCCAACACCATCTCCAACCTGAGCATCCAGGCGGAAAACCTCCAGGCTGCGGAATCTCGGATCTCCGACGTGGACGTGGCTACGGAAATGACGGAATTCACCCGGAACCAGGTCCTGGTCCAGGCGGCAGTGGCCATGCTGGCCCAGGCCAACACTCTCCCCCAATTGGCCTTAAAACTGTTAGGAGCTTAATGCCAAACAGAACCTGAGAGGGGTCAATGAGGAGATGAGCCATGCAAACAGATAAAGTATCCAGGAACTTAATGTTGACCATCGACCAGATCTCCCAACTAACCGGGGTGCGGAAGTCAACGCTGCGGTACTGGGAAAAATCCTTCGACGATTTCCTCAAGCCGGCCCGGACCCATTCCAACCGGCGGGAATACACCCTGGAAGATCTGGATGTGATTAAGTCCATTAAAAGACTGTTAGAGGATGAGCACCTCACCACCCAGGGCGTGCGCCTGAAGTTGGGAGAAATTTCAGGCCATGAAAAGAAACATGCATCGAGGGGTAAAGCCCGGTTCGGGTGAGGTCACTGCGGGCGTCTCCGCCCGCATCCTCTAACTCATCTGACGAAGGACCTGGTCGTCCAGGAGACGGGCCAGGTCCTTCCCTTGCGGCTGCCAGCCGTAGACCGCCCGCCAAATGCGGGGGCTCTCCATACACAGATAGACGAAGGCACCTGGTAGGGCTTCCGCCAGCCAGCCGCGCATGCGGGAATACATGTCGATGCGCAGGTCCTTATAATAGCGGAGTTTGCCGTCCGCGGCCCGCACCATCTCAAACGCGGCGATGCGGTTATGGGGAAACCGCTCATGCAACAACTGCCGCAGGGGGGGAAGAAAACGCAGGCCTCCCAGGCTGATCCAGGCCACCGCGTCTGCGGGCACCGCGGCTCCCAATCTCTCCACCGTACGCCGGTAAGCATCTTCCCAGCCGGGAAAATAGATTAAGGGATCATAGTGAAAAGCCAGGCGGAATCCCGCGGCCGCGGCTTGACCTGCGGCTTGCAGACGGGCCTCAAGAGCGGCGCTTCCTTGCTCTTCGGAGCGAATGATCTCCGGGGGATTGAGGGACCAGGCAAAGATCACTTGGGGATTGGGCCCCAAAGAAAGCAGCGGCTCCAAGTGGTGCCATTTGCTTTTGATCTCCAACGTGGCCCGGGGCCGGGACGCAAAAAAAGGGATGAGAATTTCATTGAGGCCCGTGAGTTCGTCCAGGGCCAGGCTGTCTCCGAACTCCCCGGTGCCCAGACGCCAGACCTTGTTTGGGTCCGCGGCCAGGTTTGCATCCACCTCCGCCAGCAGATCTTCCACGTTCACAAAGATGGTGATGGCGGGCATATTAAGATAGCCTTGGAGAACGCAGTAGGTGCAGTCCAGAGGGCAATTGAGGCCTACTTGCAGGACCTGGTAGCCGCAGCAGATATAGTCTTTGGTGCCTGGGCAGGGCCGCCAGAAAGGTCCTTTTTGCACCGCCAGGAGCAGGGTGGACTTGGATTCCGGAATCCAAGCCGCGGGCCGGTCCCCTTCCCGGGGTCTGAGAGCATCCCGGTGAGGAATGACCTCCAGCGGCACCCCCGGCAGCCGCGCCAAGACGCGTCGGGTTAGGGGATAATCTTCTGCCCCGGCCTCTAAAAAAATCCGTTTGATGCGTTTGATGATCATTAATAAAATTTACCACAAAGGCACAAAGACACAAAGATACACCAAGTATGATTTTCCATTGGCGCTAAAGCGCCAATGGAAAAATATCTTTGTGCTTCTTGGTGTCTTAGTGTCTTCGTGGTGAATCTTTTAGAAGTCTACGTACGCTCCCCGCTTCATGCTGCGCAGGTGGCAATGGTCATTGACGGACATGATGTGCCAGACGTCTCCCACCAGGGTGAAGCGGTTGACCGCGGTGGTGTCCTGGCCGATGCGCCAGAAGTGGGAGTCGTCCAGGCCGATGAAGCGGGCGATGAGGACTTTGTTCACCGCGCGGTGGGCCGCGAGCAGGACCGTCTGGCCGGGGTGGCGCCGGACCACTTCCTCCACCGCGGCCCAGGCCCGGGCGCGCACCTCCTCTAAAGTCTCCCCCTTGGGAAAACGCACCGTGTGGGGCGCGGTCTCCCATTGCTGGTAGAGCTCGGCATAAACCTTTTTCACTTCCGTCAGGGGCAGGCCCTGCCATTCGCCGTAATTGATATCCCCTAGGCCTGGCACATCCGTCACCTGGAGTCTATGGTGTTTGCAGATGGCCAAGGCAGTATCCCGGGCCCGGGACAGAGGCGAACTGTAAGCTGCGTGAATCTTTTCTTTCTGCAGCCATTCCCCGGCCAATTCCGCTTCTTCCCGGCCGGTGTCGTTTAAAGGAATATCCACCGTGCCCCGGAAAATTTTATCTTTGTTCCAGGGGGTCTCGCCGTGGCGGACGAGGATTATTTGGGTCATAGTCTCCTCCAGAAATTGGCGCATATTATCCAGGTGGGAAAGGCAGGCAGGACAGTACTTTGAATTCCCTGCGTAATGATAGTCTACCATAAACCCTTGAGTTTTTGTTATTATTGGAGATCGATATCTCTCCTCAAGGAATGAAGGGGCTAAAAGTGATTGAGAATCCCCCCTCACCCCGGCCCTCTCCCCCCGCAGGGGGAGAGGGAGAAATTCCCAGCATGGTTTTTGAAGCTCATTTACCTGAGTTTTATCGATATTCCCTCTCCCCCAATGGGGGAGGGGGTTAGGGTGAGGGGGAAAACTTTTACACCCGCCTAATAGCCATATTCACGAAACTTACGAAATGTTGCACCAGAGGAAATAATGGAAGGATTTATCTTGGAGGCCATGGCCTCGATTCTCCTGCTGATCAGCGCGTTGCTCATCTTGGGGGGCCGGGCCCTGGGCCGGGCAAAATCTGAAGTCATCCCGGAAAATACAGAAAACTGGCTCTCCGTAGCCCTCATCGTGCCGGTGGCCGGGGCCGCGGCTGACCTCAGCGACAACCTTCGCTCCCTGCTGACCCAGGATTACCCAGATTATCAGGTTATTTTTAGCGTCCGGGACCTGGAAGACCCGGCAGCTCCGGTAATCGCCGCCTTAATTCCGGAATATCCTCACGCGCGCCTGGTTTTGAGCGGCGCTGCTGCGGGTTGCGGCCAGAAGAACCACAATCTCCTGGCCGGGTTAAAGGCCGCAGGGGAAACTCCGGAGATTTTGGGGTTTTGCGACGCCACCCGCCTGGCCCCCACCACTTGGTTGAAAGGCCTGGTGCTGCCCTTGGTCCGGGGGGAAGAAAAAGTGGTCAGCGGCTACCACCACGTCCTGCCCCGGGATCAAGGCCTCGCGGCCTGGGGCCGGGCCGTCACCGTGCTATTTCTGTTTCTCACCAAGGGCATTTCTCTGCTCAATCAACCTTGGGGCGGAGCCACGGCCATCAGGCGCCGGGACTTCGAGAACCTTCAGGTGGAGCGTCTCTGGGCGACTAACGTGGTGGACGACGTCTCCCTGGCCGCGCTGCTCCAGGAAAAGGGCCTGCGGGTGGGGCTGGCCCTGGGGGAAAGCCTTGTCACCCTCATCTCCGGGGATACCTGGAGCGCCTGGCAGGACTGGCTCACCCGGCAGTGGCTTTATCTGAAGTTCTGCCTGCCCGGAACCTGGCTGGCGGTGGGATTTTTGTTTTATTTACTCACAGGCCTGGTGATCCTGTCCGTTTTGCAATGCGTGGACGCGTCCTTAACTTTCTCCCTTCCCCTTTGGGCCGGGGCCGTCTTTTTGGCCGGGCTCACCGGCTTATCTTTAGCGTTCAAGGACCTGCATCCCCAACCACCCCCCTGGCGCACCTGGGTCCCCGCGTTTTTCGCGGCCATCTTCATGGCCGCGTGGTGCCACCTCCGTACCTGGCCCATGCGAGAACTGCATTGGCGGGGAATTACCTACCGCGTCGGCTGGAAGGGCCGGGTGGTGGGGATAAAAGGTTCACCACGAAGACACAAAGAACACGAAGAAACACAAAGCAATTAATTTTTTATTTATAGCGCTTCCAGCGCTATAAATAAAAAGTCTTTTCCTTGGTGATTCTTTGTGTCTTGGTGCCTTGGTGGTGAATCATTTCTCGCGCCACCAGCGCCAGGCCAGGAACGCCATGGGAGCCAAAGCCAGGACTTCCGCCCCTTCCCGGGGCAGTAGCGGTTTGGTGAGAAAATAAGCCAGGAGTCCTCCCAGGCCGGCAACGGCTAGTTGGATAAAAGGTTCCCGGGGGATCAGCCGCAGTTGTCGTTGACAATAAGAGATGGTGCAAAGAGCCACCGCCACCTTGGTGAGGATGATGGACAGGGCCGCGCCCAGAAGAGGCGTGGCGGGGATTATCAGCGAGCAGGACAGGAGGTTTACCGCCAGGCCGCAGAGATAAAAAAGGAGTAACAGCCTCTCCAGGCGCATGCTGATCATCAGCAAAGCCGCAAGGTTGTGGAGAAAGCCGCAGAGCACGGTGATCACCAGAATTTTCTGGAGCCAGACCGCGTCCTGGTAATGGGAGCCGTAAATCAGCAGGATGAGGCGGTCGCTTTCCACGGCCAATACGAACATCAAAGGCAGAGCCGCGGCCAGGAGCCAGCGCGCGGTGTTCTGGGCCAGGCGGGAGACCTGGGTCTTGTCCTCCTCCCAAAGCTGCACGAACAGCGGAAAAAGGACGCTTTGCAGCAGCAGATTGGCCACTATCCCGGCGATGCCCTCCACCGTCTGGTTGGTGACGCTGTATTGGGCCACCCCGTCGATGCCGCCATAACGTTGCAGGAAAAAGAGGTTGGCCTTGTTGTAGATGATGGCCGTAATTTCGATGAGAGCGAAGATCAGGCCCCGGTGCATAATGGCCCATAATCCCTTAAAGGAAGGCCGCCGCAAGGGGATGCGGGGGAGGATCAGGTATGCGCCCCCGGCCAGGAAGACAAGGGTTTCAATGATTTTAAAAAACGCGATGGTCAGGGGTGCGGCCCCCAGGAGCAGGGTGAGGAGGCCGTAGCCCAGGCCCACACCTGCGCCCAGGGCCTTGATTCTGCCTTCCAGGTCCTGGCGGCCCTCCACCTGGAAGGCCACAAACAGGGTGCTGGCCAAAGCCTCCAGGGCCACGCCCACCCCGATCACCAGCATCACCTGTTGCAAGTCCCGGCTATAGCCCTGCCACTGGCAAAAGACCAAGCTCCCCGCCAAAGCCCCCAGCAGCAGCAGGCCTTTGAGCAGTAAAACCTGCCCCAGGACCGCGCCGGGTTCCCGGTCTTTATCCGTGAGGAGGGAGACCAGGGGGAGATTGAGCCCGAACTCCCCTATCAAGAGGAGAATTGACCCCAGACTGATGGCCAGCATGAATTCGCCGTAAGTGGCCGCGCTGCGCCGGGCCAGGATGATAAAAAAGACGGTGACCAAAGCCTCCCGGAGCCAGCGGGCGCTGAGAAGATAGGCGAACTTGCGCAGGATACGGTAGGAGGGGGTTTCGCTAGGGTTGGGGGATGGACTATCCAGAGCAGGCATTGGGGAAATAGTTTTTGGTTTTTAGTTTTTAGTAAAAAAAAATTGTTCCAATCATAAGTTATGGTGCGGCCAACGGTGCGGGAAGTTAAGGATGACAATCATTTATACTAGATGGTTCTTAAGGTACCAAGAAAAAGTTCGGGAAATATGTAAAGAGACTGGGATAGGGTAGGGGATAGATTTCACTAACGGCTTGTTGGCAATTATCTCTTTTAACCAAAAACTAAAAACCAAAAACTAAAAACTGCTTCACTCCTCTCGTAGTGCCAAACACAGGCCGTCCTTCTCCGGCGAATGCTGGGGCAGCCACGACAAAAGATGCACCACCCGCCAACCCTTCTGGCTGAAAATTCCGCGGTTGAAGGAATCGGCTCCGGCAAAGCCCACGTTATCCGCGACGAGAAGCCCTCCCACCTTCAGGAGGCGGCGGCAAGAGACCAGGGCCGGCAGGTAGCTCTCTTTGTCGATGTCCAGAAAAATCAGGTCAAACATTTCAGACATGGCGGCCATCAGGTCCAGGGCCTGGCCCACCCGGACTTCAATAACCTCTGCCAAACCGGCGCGGCCGAAATTGGCCCGGGCGCGCCGGGCCATGGTTTCATCTATTTCCAGGCTGATGACCTTGCCTCCCGGAGCCAGAGCCCGGGCTAAATAAATGGCGGAATAGCCGGTAGCCGTGCCCAGCTCCAGGATATTCCGGGCCCCTGCGCTTCGGGCCAGGATATACAAAAGCTCCCCCACCACCGGTCCGATGATGGGAATGGATTCCCGGGCCGCTTCTTCTTCCAGTTCCAGCAGCAGCGCGTCCCGGGGCGGGATAAAACCCCGGAAATAATTCTCCAGGTCGGGGATCATGGGGGACATGGTGTTGTCCTTAAAAGGATTAACCACAAAGGCACCAAGACACGAAGAATCACCAAAAAATGGTTTTTACTCTGGCGCTTTGGCGCCAGAGTAAAAATTCCCTTGGTGGTATCTTTGTGTCTTTGTGTCTTGGTGGTGAATATTTTTAAGCTGATATTCTTTGCAGCAGGCTGGCTTTGATGCGGTCGAATTCCTCGGAGCTGATTACGCCGGTGTCCCGCAGGCGGATGAACTCCTGGAGTTCTTCCCGGAGGCGCTCCGGTTGTAGAGGATGGACTTCTTCAGCCACGGCCTCCATATGAGCCGGGGCCGCCAGGGCCAAGGGCGGCGCGGGAATGGCCGCGGGCAGGGTGTCCAGCCCCTGCTGCCCCCGGTAGCGCAGGGTGACCACGCCGTTCAGCAACGAGAGTTCCACGTCTTTACCGTTTTTGGCGGCTTCCCGCATGATGTCGTGAACTTCGCTGCTCTGGTCGGCCATTTTAGCTTTGAATGCGTTCCATTTCTTGGTGAGACGCCACACGGCAAAAGCGCAGAGGGCTGCGAAGCCCGCGAAAATCCAGACGCTGAAGCCCAGAATGCCGGTGAGCCACACCAGGGCCACAATGAGGACGAACGGCACCGCGATCAAGAAGATCAGCAGGCCGTAAAATTGCGTGAGATTGCCCCAGGTGGAGACTGCCGGCTCCGGTGGAGCGCTCTTGAATCTGGAAAAAAACTTACCCATTTTACTGCCAGTTTTTAGTTTTTAGTTTTTGGCTTGAGAATCTTATTTTTGGACAGGTTTTTCCTCAAAGGATGCGCATTTTTTTGGTCCAATGATTATCTTATCGATAATTATAACTGAAAACCAAAAACCAAAAACTAAAAACTGTCTTAGTCCGCATTAAAGAAGGCCAGATAAGCCTTAAAAGTCATGTACAGGTCCGCTTTGGACGCCACCTCGAAGGGCGAGTGCATGGACAGCAGCGGGGTGCCGCAATCGAGAATCTCCATGCCGTGGACGGCCAGGTACTTGGCGATGGTACCGCCGCCGCCTTCGTCCACCTTGCCCAATTGCCCCGCCTGCCAGACCACGCCGTGTTCCTGGAAGATTTTGCGGATCCAGGCCACGTATTCGGCATTGGCGTCATTGGTGTTGTATTTGCCGCCGCTGCCGCCGTATTTATGGAAGGCCACGCCGTAGCCCAACTTGGCCGCGTTGCGCTTTTCGTGGACTTCCGGGTAATCCGGGTCCAACGCGCCGGTGACGTCCCCGGAGATGGCCCGGGAGGCCATGAGCACCCGGCGCCGGGTTGAGGGACTTTCTCCGGCCCGCTCCAGGAGGAGTTCCACGATCTCTTCGATGAGGCAGCTTTTGGCCGCGGTGTTGCCGTCGGAGCCCACCTCTTCCTTGTCATAAAACACGGCCAGGGAGGTGTATTCCGGCTCCTGGGTCTCCAGGATGGCGGCCAGGGCCGCGTAGGAGCAGGAGCGGTCGTCCTGGCCGTACGCGCCTACCAGGCTGCGGTCCCAACCCAGGTCCCGGGCCGGACCTGCAGGCACCACCTCGATCTCCGCGCTGATGAAGTCCTCTTCCCGGATGCCGTATTTTTGCTCCAGGTGGTTCAAAAGATAGAGCTTGAAGCGGTCCTTGGTCTCCTTGTCTCCCATGGGCAAGGAGCCCACCAGGACGTTGAGCTTTTCCCCTTCGAACGCGTCGGTAACTTTTTTGTCCATCTGGGACTTCCGGGCCAAGTGGGGCAGGAGGTCCAACACCGTGAAGACCGGGTCGGCCGGGTCTTCGCCCACGGTCAGCTCCACCATAGTGCCGTCGGCCTTGAGGACGACTCCGTGGATGGCCAGGGGCCGGGCCAGCCATTGATACTTCTTGATGCCCCCGTAGTAATGGGTCTTCAAGAAGGCCAGGTCCGTATCTTCATAGACGGGATATTGTTTCAGGTCCAGGCGGGGGGAGTCGATGTGCGTGCCCACTAGGCGCAGTCCCGCGCTTAAGGGGCGACGGCCCTTAATGGCCAGAACCATGGTCTTGCCCTTATAGTTGTAAAAGGTTTTGGGGCCGGGAGCATTGGCGGCCAGGTCCACGAAGCCCTGGGACCGGGCCTGGCGCTCGATCTCCGCCACCGCTTCCCTTTCGGTCTTGGCCCGGTCGAGAAAGGTCTTGTATTGCTCGGCGTAAGCAATGATGGCTTCCTTAGCGGCCTGGTCCGCCTGGTCCCAGACCAGAGTGGGACTGACCATTAAACGCTCTCTTAATTCTTTGAGTTCGTTTTTTTCTTTTTCCGAGGCTTCCATTATTTCAACCTCCATAAGTCTGGGGGACCATGATTTCTTTCAAAATGGGGAAAAAGGGGAAATGGTGAAAAGGGGAAAAGTAAAACGAACTTCCGATAACCCTTCCCCTTTTAACCTTTTGCCCTTTTCCCCCAGTTTCTATCTCGAAATCTCTCCTTAAGAATTGTTAATACTAAATAACATGATTTACTTGCCGAAACAACCGGAGAGGCGCAAATAACGCTGATGCCATCAGGACTTCGCTTGACTTGAGGCCGAAAAATTAATAAATTTAAAGATGTACTTAGCTATCTGCGAGAGTGGCGGAATTCGGCAGACGCACTGGATTTAGGATCCAGCGGGCGACCGTGGGGGTTCGAGTCCCCCCTCTCGCACCAGAGATGCAAAGCAGGCAAACAGGGAGAGTGTTCCCCTCTATAGTTAATCATACTCAAAGAGACCGGAAAGAGACTGGAAAATGACGCAGAGCGCGGTAAAGGTGGAAGTGGAAGATTTGAGCGCAGTCACGCGCAAGCTTAAAATCGAGGTCCCCGCGACGGAGGTCGCCCAGGAAGTGGAGCGGGCTTACAAAAAGCTGGGGAAACAGGCCAAGGTCAAGGGATTCCGTCCCGGCAAGGTGCCCCGTTCCGTCCTGGAAATGTATTATCGCAAGCAAATCGAGCAGGAGGTCTCCGAAGAACTGATGCGCCGCTCCCTGGGAGAGGCCCTGAAAGAGAAATCCCTGGAACCGGTGAACCTGAATTGGCCGGAGACCATGCCGCCGGTGGTGTCCGGGGAAGACTTCCGCTTCAGCGTGGAGATGGAGGTGCCTCCGGAGTTTAAGGTGGAAAATTACCAGGGTTTGACCCTGGAGGCCCCTCCGGAAGAAGATATCGACGCCCTGACAGAGCAGAGATTGGCAGAGATTAGGGAAAACAACGCCATCCTCAAACCCCTGGAGGAGCCTCGGGCTATTCAGGATGGAGACTTTGTGGCCCTGGATTATCAGGTTCACTTCGGCGGCAAGGCCCTGCCGGAAGCCAAGCAGGAGAATTTCCTGCTGGAGGTGGGCGCGGGCCGGTTCAGTCAGGATTTTGAAAAGCAACTACTGGGCCTGATGCCGGACGCGGAGACGCGCTTTACCGTGGATTTGGCCCAGGATTTTTTTAACCCCCTGCTGGCGGGGAAGACCGTGGATTTCGAGGTCAAGATTCAGGCCCTCAAAGAGAAGGTGGTGCCGGAGTTGGACGACGATTTTGCCCAGAATTTGGGGGGCAATTTTCAGACCGTGGCCGACTTGCGTGAGGCCGTCCGAGAGGATATTATTAAGGTAAAGGAAAGGGAGCGCTGCGGCAGGTTGGAGAACCAGGCGCTTGAACAGTTGCTGGCCGCTCACTCCTTTGAAGTGCCGCCTTCCATGGTCCGTCAGGAGCAGGAGGCCATGCTCCGGGAGCAGTTTCAGCAATTGATGCAGCACGGCGTCAACCTGGAAGGCCTGAACTGGGAAAAGATGATGGAAAACGTTCGCCCCGGCGCGGAACGGCGGGTGCGGACGAGCCTCTTGCTGGAGCGCATCGCCGCCCAGGATGGCATCGCCATCGACGACGCCGAACTGGAAGAGGGCCTGCAGCGGGTGGCCACCGGCACCGGCCGGGATTTAGCGCAGGTCAGGAAAATTTACGAGGAACGCCAGCTTTTCGGGATTTTGCGCCGTCAGTTGCAGGACGAAAAAACGTTGAAATTCATTGTGGACAAAGCTGAAATAGTTCCGGCCCCGGAGACCGAGGCCCAGGAGAAGAAATAGCATGCCGTTGATTCCCATTGTGGTGGAGCAAAGCAGCCGCGGCGAGCGGGCTTATGACATTTATTCCCGCCTCCTGAAGGAGCGGATCATTTTCTTAGGCACGGCCATCAATGATGAGGTGGCCAACCTGGTCATCGCCCAGATGCTTTTTCTGGAAGCGGAAGACCCGGACCGGGAGATTCATCTATACATCAATTCCCCGGGAGGAATGGTGACCGCGGGCTTGGGGATTTATGACACCATGCAGTTCGTCAAGCCGCCGGTGACCACCCTGTGCATGGGCCAGGCCTCCAGCATGGGAGCCCTATTGTTGGCCGCGGGCGCGCCGGGCAAACGCTCCACGCTGCCCCATGCCCGGATTTTGATTCATCAGCCCCTGGGCGGCTTTCAGGGCCAGGCCACGGACGTGGATATCCAGGCCCGGGAGATTTTAAGGCTCCGGGAAGAGTTGAACGAGATCATGGCCAAACACACGGGCCTGCCCATGGAGCGGATTCACCGGGACACGGAAAGAGATTTCTATATGTCCGGTGAACAGGCCAAGGAATACGGCCTGGTGGACGAAGTAATTACCCAGCGGGAAGTGGTAAAACGTCCGTTGACACCGGCTTAAGAAAGAACATTTGGAAATTTTTCCAAATAATATCGAGTTTTTCTCCCTCCTTCTGGATGGAGGAGGGCCGGGATGGGGGAAAATTATTCTGGAAATACAGCTGGTTGATTTTCCCTACCCAACTCCTCATTGCGAGGGAGGGGCGGTAGCGCCCGAACCGGCGATAAATTGTCTGGAACGCAGCGCTAAAGAGGGAAATTTATCATCTTCATGTAACCGTGCCGGGGTGCCGATATAAAAATCGGAACCCGAAGGTACGGCTGAGAAATGCATACAACCAAACCTGGAAAACCCGGGTTTGGGGAGGATATGGTTATGAGTAAACGGGGAACCGATAAAAGCACCGACCTTTTGTGTTCCTTTTGCGGCAAAAGCCAGAGCGAGGTAAAAAAGCTCATTGCCGGCCCTGGCGTCTATATCTGCGATGAGTGCATCGAACTCTGTAACGACATCATTGCCGAGGAATACGAAAAAGACGAAGCCAAACAGTCACGGCTGGCGATTCCGGAGCCTGCGGGCATCAAAAAACAGATCGACGAATACGTCATCGGCCAGGAACGGGCCAAGAAAATCCTGTCCGTGGCCGTTTATAACCACTACAAGCGCATCAACTCCGGGGTGGAGCTGAACGGGGTGGAGCTCCAAAAGAGCAACATCCTGCTCGTCGGCCCTACCGGGTCCGGCAAAACCCTGTTGGCCCAGACTTTAGCCCGGATCTTGAACGTCCCCTTCACCATCGCCGACGCCACCACTCTCACCGAAGCGGGGTACGTGGGCGAAGACGTGGAGAACATCATCCTCAACCTGCTCCAGGCCGCGGACTACGACGTGGAGAAGGCGTCCCGGGGCATAGTTTACATCGACGAAGTGGACAAAATCGCGCGCAAAACCGACAGCCCCTCCATCACCCGGGACGTCTCCGGGGAAGGGGTGCAACAAGCCCTGCTGAAGATCATCGAAGGCACCATGGCTTCGGTGCCGCCCAAGGGCGGACGCAAGCACCCGCAGCAGGAATTCATCAAGGTGGACACCACCAACATCCTGTTCGTTTGCGGCGGCGCGTTCAACGGCCTGGAAGACATCATCGGCGCCCGGGTGGGCCGCAAGGCCATGGGCTTCGGGGCCGACATCCAGAGCCGCCATCAGCGGCCCCTGGGAGAAGTTTTGGCCCAGGTACAGCCTCAGGACCTTCTGAAATTCGGCCTTATCCCCGAATTCGTGGGCCGGCTGCCGGTGATCGCCACCCTGGACGAGTTGGATGAAGACGCGTTGGTGCGGATCCTCAAGGAGCCCAAAAACGCTCTGGTGAAGCAATACCAAAAGCTCCTGGAAATGGACCATGTGGCCTTGAAATTTACCGACGGCGCGCTGACCGCCGTGGCCCAGGAAGCCATGAAGCGCAAGTCCGGGGCTAGGGGACTCAGGGCCATCCTGGAACGGGCCATGCTCGACTTGATGTACGATCTGCCGTCCCAGAAAAACGTGCAGGAGTGTCTGATTAACGAGGATTTCATCATTAAACACGCCGCGCCCATTTTGACTTATGAAACCAAAGAAGAAGTTGCGTGGGATAAGCCAGGGAGGGTAGTGCAGCAATGATCTTTCGCTTAAACAGACCGCGGAATCAAGGGGAAGGAGATAAGAGAAATATGGTCACCGTGCCCATGTTGCCGCTCCGGGACATTGTGGTTTTCCCGCATATGGTGGTCCCCCTGTTCATCGGCCGGGAGCGGTCTATCTCCGCGCTGGAGTATGCCATGGGCCAGGAGAAGTACATTCTCCTGTGCACCCAGAAAGACCCCCGCCGGGACGAGCCCCGGGAGACGGATATCTTCCGGCTGGGGACCCTGGCCGCGATTCTGCAGCTGCTGCGCCTGCCCGATGGCACCGTAAAAGTGCTCATCGAGGGCAAGGAAAGGGCCCAGATCAAGCAATACCTGACCAATCCCCATTTCTTCCAGGTGGAGGCGGAGGAGATCGCGGACACTTGGTCCCACAACCCCGAAATCGAAGCCATGCGCCGGGCCTCGATCGTCAGCTTTGAGACTTATGCCAAGCTGAACAAGAAGGTCCCTCAGGAAGTGGTGCAGACCGTCTCTGGGCTGGAAGACCCAGGGCGGTTAGCCGACACCATGGCGGGACATCTGGCCGTGAAGACCGAGGAAAAACAGGGTCTCCTGGAGACCCAAGACGCCAGCCGCCGCCTGGAAAAGGTCTTGAGCCTGATTAACCGGGAAAACGAGATCCTCCAGATCGAAACCCGCATCAAAAACCGGGTCAAGAAGCAGATGGAAAAGACCCAGCGGGAATATTATTTAAACGAACAGATGCGGGCCATCCAGAAGGAAATGGGGGAAAAAGAGGATTTCAAGGGCGAAATCCAGGAACTGGAACGGCGCATCCGTAAAAAGAAGATGAGCGCCGAGGCCCAGGCCAAGGTTAAACATGAGCTGAAAAAACTCAAGCTCATGAGCCCCATGTCCGCGGAAGCCACGGTGGTGAGAAACTACATCGACTGGCTCCTGTCCCTGCCCTGGTATGAAAAGACCAAGGACAAACTGGACCTGGCGGACGCGGAGCGCATCCTCCATGAAGACCACTACGGCCTGGAGAAGCCCAAGGAGCGGATTTTGGAGCACCTGGCGGTCCAGAGCCTGGTAAAGAAAATGAAGGGCCCCATCCTCTGCCTGGTGGGCCCGCCGGGGGTGGGCAAAACCTCCCTGGCCAAGTCCGTGGCCCGGGCCCTGGGCCGGAATTTCGTGCGCCTGTCTTTGGGCGGCGTGCGGGATGAAGCGGAAATCCGGGGGCACCGCCGCACTTACATCGGCGCGCTGCCGGGGAAGATCATTCAATCCTTGAAGAAGGCCAAGACCAACAACCCGGTCTTCTGCCTGGATGAAGTGGACAAGATGAGCACTGATTTCCGGGGCGACCCCTCTGCGGCGCTGCTAGAGGTATTGGACCCGGAACAGAACTTCGCGTTCAACGACCATTATCTGGACGTGGACTACGATCTCTCGGAGATCATGTTCATCACCACCGCTAATAACCTTTACTCCATCCCCGCCCCCCTGCAAGACCGCATGGAGATCATCCGGCTGCCGGGCTACACGGAGGTGGAGAAGCTCCTCATCGCCCAGCAATTCCTGGTTCCCAAGCAGTGTACGGCCAACGGCTTGAGTAAAGAAAACATCTCCTTCTCCGAAAACGCCATCCTGGGCATCACCCGGCAATATACCCGGGAGGCCGGGGTGCGTAACCTGGAGCGGGAAATCGCGTCCATCACCCGCAAGGTGGCCCGGGAAGTGGCGGCCAAAGGCAAGGATCACCAGGTCAAGGTGAGTAGCCAGGCGGTGCCCAAATATCTGGGCGTGCCCCGCTTCCGCTTCGGCCGCACGGAAGAAGCCGACGAAGTGGGTCTCACCACCGGCTTAGCCTGGACCGAATTCGGCGGCGAACTCCTGCAAACCGAAGTGGTGGTTCTGCCGGGGCGGGGCAAGTTGATGATCACCGGGAAATTAGGGGAAGTGATGCAGGAGTCGGCCCAGGCCGCGCTCAGCTACGTGCGCTCCAAGGCGGAGTCCCTGGGGCTGGCATCGGAATTCTACCGCAAGATCGACATCCACGTGCACGTGCCGGAAGGCGCGATCCCCAAAGACGGGCCTTCCGCGGGCATCACCATCGCCACCTGCATCGTCTCCGCGCTGCTGAAGGTGGCGGTGAGACGGGACGTGGCCATGACCGGGGAAATCACTCTACGGGGCCGGGTGCTGCCCATCGGTGGCCTGAAAGAGAAGGTCATCGCCGCGCACCGCCACCAGATCAAGACGGTGCTTATCCCCCGGGACAATGAAAAGGATATCAAGGAAATCCCGGCCCGCATTTTAAAGGCCGTGGAACTGGTGCCGGTGGACCATATGGACGAGGTCCTGAAAAAGGCCCTGGCGGTGGAAGATCCGGAAAGCCTGTTCAAGGCCGCGCCGCCGCCCGCGCCGCCGGAGCCGGCCTTTATCCCCGCGGGAGAAGCGCCGAGTACGGAGATTCGGCCGCACTAAAAAATTTCACGCAAAGGCGCAAAGAAAAAGATTAACCGCAGAGACGCAGAGGACACAGAGTTTCGCAGAGAAAAGATTTTTGGTTTGGCGCACAGCGCCAACCAAAATTATTAACTCTGTGTATCTCTGCGCTCTCTGCGTCTCTGCGGTAAAGATTTCCTTCCCTCTTTGCGCCTTGGCGTCTTTGCGTGAGAATATAAGAAAACCCGCAGCAGCGCTCACTTTCCCTCTTGACAGCCGGGCCGTCATAAGCGACTATTACCAGGGCGGGCGGATAGCTCAGCTGGGAGAGCATCGGCCTTACAAGCCGGGGGTCACAGGTTCGAGCCCTGTTCCGCCTACCAGTTAGTTTGTTTAGTTCAAGGTTCAAAGTTCAAGGTTCAAAGTTTTTTTCCGTTCCCGGTTCAAAATCGCAAGTCTAGTGTTTAAATTAATTACTAGTGGATTCAAGCCCATAACTTTGAACTCGGAACTTTGAACTCACAATCGGGGGCGTAGTTCAGTTGGTTAGAACGCCGGCCTGTCACGCCGGAGGTCGCGAGTTCGAGTCTCGTCGTCCCCGCCAAGGAAATTCAGGGGGTTAGTCTTATTGGGACTAACCCTTTTTCTTTTAGCTCCAGCATCATTTCCCCCCATATTTGCCGCCCCTTTCCTTCCCTTGCTCCTTTAAGTTTTGTCCCAACCGCGTTATACTCTCTGCCATTATAAAATCCGGGGCCAATTTTAAGGAGGAGATATGAGCAAGTTCTTATTCATCTTAACCCGGGGTCCGGAGGATCCCACCCGGGCGGTGCGGTGTTTTCAGTTCGCCAAGATTGCCAAAGAGAAAGGGCACGAGGTAACCGTCTTCCTGGTGGATGACGCCGCGTATCTCACCAACCTCTCCCTGACGGAGCGGGTTAAGGCTCCCACCGGCGATGAACTCATCACCTATTGGAAGTTTCTGGTGGATAAGGGGGCCAGTATTTTGGTGTGTAAACCTTGCGCGGAGACCAGGTTGGTGTCAGAAGAGGACTTGCCTCCCGGCGCCAAGATCAGCACCGGGGTAACATTGATTGAATTAGCCGAGCAATCCAAGGTATTCACCTTTTAAAGCAGCTCCCTGGAAGAATCGCAATTAATGCGGGGCTAATTTCCCTGCAGATAAGGCAGGATTATCCTGGTTCCAAGCTCCAAGTTCAAAGGCGCTGCAAAGACATCTTTAACTTGAAACCTCTGCGAAAGCCTCCTCACTTGTCATTCTGAGGGAGCGGAGCGACCGAAGAATCTCGTCTTTGGCGATAAGGCTTTTCCCCGCGGTACTGATGATTACAAACAATTTGGAAATCATTGCCGCCCCAAAAACCAGATTCTTCACTCCGCTTCGCTCCGTTCAGAATGACATTTTAAGACTTTCGCAGAGGTCTTAAAATGGAAATAGGAACCAGGAACTCGGTATTATTCGAAACATCACCGGCAAACCAAATCCTCTCAGTCTCCGCAGCTAAGCCGTAGAACACTTGTCCGCTTGCGCGGCCACGGAGCCTGGGCCGGCCAGGGGCCGGAACTGTTTTTTGCTGGCGCCGCAGCAGGGACATTTCCAGTCTTCCGGCAGGTCCTCGAATTTAGTGCCCGGCGGAATCTTACCTTTCTTGTCACCCCGGGCGGGGTCGTAAATGTAGCCGCAGTTGCTGACCTGGCATTGGTACATCTCTTCGGGTTTGGACATTTTTCCCTTCCTTTACGGTTCAATGATTTTGCTTTGAAATATTTCGTAATTATTACTGATTAGTAATAATAATCATGATAAAATCGGATGCAAGGCTGGGTTATTCTTTTTCCCGGCATCGGCTCCAGGGTCCCAACGCCCTGCGCTATCAGGGTCGAGAGGAGGATGTCTCTGTAATCGTTTGGGAAATTATATTAATCTCCTTAACTTTATTGCCACTTAGGAATCAAAAAAAATAAAGTTGCAAAAGTTTCCTGCCGATTATATAGAATTGAGTCCAAATATAATGAGCCAGGCAGGCCAGTCCTTAAAACCAATGGAAAATCTTGAGAATCCGGGACATGCTCGGACATCGCTCTCCATGTTGAGGTGAACCTAAAAAGGGATGGCACAAACCGGGCAGGACCCTCCAGGGAATCATCTCCACCCAAAATTCCCTAATATCTTCTATTCCTTAAAAATCTCCCGGATGTCCCCCAGTGTCTGGGTTACGGACAATAACGCACTATCGATAATCATATCTTAGAGGTAGAGAATGAAGGATGAAGAGCTGGACAGGGAGCAACTCCTCAAGGAAGTGAAGGAGTTACGCCTGCAAGTGGCGGTATTTGCACAAACGGAAAAACGTCACAACCTATTGGCGCAAAATCTTTTAAAGGAGAAAATCCTTTCCGAGGCGGTGATCGAAAGCCTGCCGGGCATTTTTTACATGTTTGACGACCAAGGGAAGCTGGTCCGCTGGAATGAGACGATAGAAAGCGTCACCCATTACTCCACGGAAGAAATCACCGGCATGCATCCCCTGGACTTCTTTGGCGAGGCAGAGCAGCAAAGGGTGGAAGCTGCCATTAAGCAGGCATTTGCCACCGGCAGAAGCACGGTGGAAGCGGAGTTGCTGACCAAGGACAACGGTAAAATTCCTTATCTGCTCACCGGCAGCAAGGTCACCATAGAGGGCCAGGATTATCTGGTGGGCTTGGGGATCGACATCACCAAACGCCGTCGCCTGGAGGAAGCCTTCCGGGACCTCTTCTTCCATGCCCCCATAGGCATTTACATCGTGCAAAACCGCAGATTCAAACTGGTCAACCCCGGTTTTCAGAAACTCACGGGATATGGCGAAGAAGATTTGCTGGGGCGAGATTGCCTGATGCTGGCCACCCCCGACTATAAAGAGAAAATCCGGCAATACGCGGTGCAGATGCTGAAAGGCAAAAACTCCAATCCCTACGAGTACCAGTTCCAGACCAAAGCGGGGGAAATCCGGTGGGCCATGGAGTCGGTGACCACCACCATCTATAACGGCAAGAAGGCCTCCATCGGCTATTTCATGGATATCACGGAGCGCAAGCGCCTGGAAAATCAACTCACCCGGGCCCAACGGATGGAAGCGGTGGGGATTTTGGCCGGAGGCATCGCCCACGACTTCAACAATCTGCTCACCGCCATCATGGGATACGGCGAGCTGATGAAGATGGATTTGGAGAGGAATGATCCCCACTACCATTACACGGAAGAGATTTTAAAGACCGCCATCCGGGGCTCCACTCTCACCCACCAGCTTTTGGCCTTCAGCCGCAAGTAGATCCTCCAGCCCAGCGTCCTCAGCCTCAATGCCCTGGTTTCCAACATGGAAAGGCTGCTGCGCCGTCTCATCGGCGAAGATATTGAATTAGTCACCATAACCGACCCGGAATTGGGCGCGGTGCGGGCGGATAAGGGGCAGATCGAGCAGATCATCATGAACCTGGCGGTGAACGCCAGGGACGCCATGCCCCATGGGGGCAAGCTCACCATTGAGACGGGCGACGTCTACCTGGATGAGAAATACGAACGGACCCACCTGGATGTGACCCCCGGACCCTACGTGATGTTGGCGGTCAGCGATAACGGCGTGGGGATGGACGCGGAAACCCAATCCCATATCTTTGAGCCTTTTTTTACCACCAAAATGATAGGCCAGGGAACCGGCTTGGGGCTGGCCACCGTTTACGGCATTGTGAGACAGAGCGGCGGCCATATTTGGGTCTACAGCGAGCCGGGACAGGGCACCACTTTCAAAATCTATCTGCCCCGGGTGGAAGAAGCCCTAAGCATCGCCGAGCCTAAGGCCATAGAGGTCACCGAACTTAAAGGACGGGAAACCATTTTGGTGGTGGAAGACGACGATACTTTGAGAGAGGTGATTACCCGCGGTCTAAAGAGGTTCGGCTATGGAGTGTTAACCGCGGCCAATGGCGGTGAGGCCTTGCTGACCTGCGAGAAGAGGAAAGGCCCCATTCATCTGCTGTTGACTGATGTGGTCCTGCCGCAGATGGGCGGCCGGGAACTGGCTGGACGTCTGGTGGCATTGCGGCCCGACCTGAAAGTCCTTTATATGTCCGGTTACACCGAAAACGCCATCGTCAATCACGGGATTTTAGACGAAGACGTGGGATTCCTGCAAAAACCCTTTAAAGTCAACGCGATGGTCCGAAAAATCCGGAAGGTCCTTGACGCGAAGGATTAACCACCAAGACACAAAAAACACAAAGAAATACGGACATATTTTAATGCCTTTGACGCTGAAGCGCCAAAGGCATTAATTTTCTCTGTGCAACTCTGTGCCCTTTGTGTCTCTGTGGTGCATCCTTGCTTTTTACATCACCTTGGGCAAAGGCCCTTCGGGGACGGCCGGGGGCGCAGGTTCCGCCTGTTCCGGGGCCATTGCCGGAGGTTCCTGTTCCGGAGGCTGTGCGGTTGGAGGAGGCTGCGGCGTCTCCGGAGGCGGCGGCACCACCGGTTTGCCTTCGGGGGTTACCATCCCTTCCGGCGGCGGGGCTCCGGGCGCGGTGGCGCTGGGAGGCTGTCCGCCAGCCCGGGGTATGGTCTTAAAATAAGCTGCCTGAATGTTGGAGAGAATGGCCGGAGGGTTTGCCGTCAGATTCCAGGGGCCTTTGATATTTTTGCTCTGATACCAGGAACCTTCCCAATAGAAGTAATATCGCCCCCCATACCGAAAAACATCGGTGGGGATATTGGGGGCATGCGATACCTGGGGCAAATCAGGCATCGGCGTCCATTGGGGCTTCACGTTGGGGGGCACGGGGATAATGCGCAGACGCTGAGCCTCCGCCGAGCTGCCACTAAAGACCGCGGCCAGGACGAGCAGCATCACACAGTTTGTTATAAGGCGCCCCCTCGATGCGGCAGGCGTCATGTTATTCTCCTTTTCTTACCATGGTCGTGGCTGTTTGAACGCGGCCCGGTGCAGCCGGTAAATTCCCCGGGGCAGATGGCGCACCAACTTCCAGGGGCCGTACAGAGAGTTGCCTCGGTACCAGTAACCCCCATAATAATAAAAATAGTGGTTGCCGTACCAGAAAATATCGCTGGGGAGATTGGGAGCGAAAGCCACCCGGGGATTACCCGGAGCCGGGGTCCAGTGGGGCGAAACCCCTGGAGGCATGGGCGGCGGCGGTTGAGTATAGGACCAAACTGCGCCCGCGCTGCAAATGGTTAGCAGTATCAGCAAGAAAGCAGTCAATTTCAGCACGCGTGACATAAAGCCTCCCCATTAGCTTAGTTTGATTGCTTCCATGCAAAAATAAATGACCATAATCAATCCGGGATATTAGGACGTTTCCCCAGGGATAGATCGTGCAACGGCAATAAGATGTCCGCTACTTCCCGCACCTTGCGCGCGCTTTCATACGCGTCAATGGCGTTGATATGCACCCCAGGGGGCACAACAGGTCCGGACGCGGGAAAGTTCTGTTCGTTGCAGCAGAACCCGGTAATCACCGCCTTGCCTTTGGCGGTGTTGACCACCACGGATTGGCCTCCCACGGTGTGGCCGGGAGTGAGGAGGACCTGGATGCCCTCCACGATCTCCTGGTCTCCGTCCACCTGCACCACCTCCACGTCATCCAGAAGGTCCGGAAAGTAGCGGTGGTCCAGCGGGTGGGGCTCCAGGAAAAATTCATATTCTTTCTTTTGCACATAAACCCGGGCATTGGTGCACTTATAGTCGTTTTCGCAATGGTCGTTGTGCAAATGGGTGTGAATGATGATATCGATGTCCTCGGGTTTGAGGCCATAGGTGGCCAGCGCGTCCTCGAACTCCAGCACTTTCAGGCCGTATTCCTCTTCCAGGCCCGCGGGGACCATGAATTGCTCCAGGCCCGTGTCCACCAGGATTTTTTCCGGCCCTCCTTCCAGATAGAAGACATAAATAGGCAGAAAGATGCGTTTCCCGTAACCCTTAAGATAAGTCATAATGCCCTGGTCCGTCTCGTTAGCTCCCACCACCAGGGGATGGATCACATACTGACGCATGGCTTCTCCTTTAATTTGATTCTTTCTAGGAGAATATATTATCTCTATTGGCAGAAAAACTGAAAATTTTCTCCGCTGACCCTCGTTATGCATATTTTCAAATGCAATCTTAACCAATTAGCTTTTTTTAACATCAGTAGTATTTGATTCCGGTTTATGGCCTGATGCAAAAATTCCGATAAATTTTTTGAAATTAATTCCGGCCTTCATGCTACCGACTTTAAAACCATTTATAGCGATGCCCCCTGGCAAGCGGAAATGTCCAAGAAAAACGCCACAAAAGCAGAACTCCTCAAGGAAGTGGGAGAACTGCGCCATCGTCTGAACCGGCTGGAAGAATCCCGGGCTTGGCTTTCCTATATCGAAGAGCAACTCCTGTCCGCAGAACAAGAAAAAGCCCATCTCCTTAATACCATTGTCGAACCCATCGTATATCTGGACCAGGATTTGCAAATTTTATGGTCCAACCAGGCAGCCAGCGATTCTTTGCACCTGACACCCCGCCAGGCAGTGGAAAAGAGTTTTCTAGACCATGCGGCCAAAGACACTCCGCCCGACCTCTTATTTACCAAGGCCATGAGAAACGGTTCTTCCCAAGAGGGGGAGGTCGTCTCCCCGGATGGCCGGGTCTGGCATTTGCGGGTCTATCCGGTACAGGAGCCGCAAGGGGGGATTACCGGCCTTCTGGCCGCGTTTCTGGATATCACCGCGCGCAAACGCGCGGAAGAAATGATACAAAACAGCCTGGAAAAATTACAGAGAGCTTTTGAAGGCGTGGTCCAGGCCATGTCCATGGCCATGGAAATTAAAGATTTGTACACTTCCGGCCATCAACAGCGGGTAGCCCAGTTAGCCTGCGCGGTGGCTGCAGAATTGAAATTCGATGGCGAGCGCATAGAGGGGTTGCGGGTTGCGGGGCTCCTCCATGATCTGGGGAAGATCGCGGTGGCCTCCGAAATCCTCAGTAAACCTGGAAAAATCAATGAATACGAGTTCGCCATTATCAAGGCCCATCCCCAAATAGGCTACGATATCTTGAAGACCATCGAATTCCCCTGGCCGGTGGCCCAAATGGTCCTCCAGCATCATGAACGCCTGGACGGTTCCGGATATCCTGCGGGACTGAAAGGGGAGGAAATTATGCTGGAGGCTAAAATTTTAGGGGTGGCGGACGTGGTGGAGGCCATGTCCTCCCACCGCCCTTACCGGCCGGCCATCGGCATCAATCAAGCCCTGGAGGAAATTTCCCAAAAAAAAGGCCTTGCTTACGCCCCGGAAGTAGTGGATGCCTGCCTGCGGCTTTTCCATCAGCGAGACTTTGCGTTTAAGTAAGCGCCTCAACAGAGCCAACACCCTTTCTCCCGCACTTCTTTATACCATTGGGCCAGGCGGACCTTTATTTCTTTTTTCTCCATGAACAGGAGGGCCCTGGCACCGGCCATATCGATAAAGCCGCCGAAATAGGCGTACTTCACCAGATTTTCCAGGTTTTCCGCGGAGAAATCCCGGGCTTCAACCGGCACCCGTTCCCACATCTCCTCGGCCTGGATAATCTCCTTGACCTGCTCGAAATTGGCGCGCAGTTCTTCTTCTCTAGCCGACACAATCATCATGCTGAGGGGTAGCTCTCATTCCCTAAGACCAAAGACCGCAGACCGTCTTACTTCAGCCAGGGTTGGATGAGCCTTTTGGCGGTGTTAATGGGGATTGCAAAGCCGATGCCCTGGCCCTGGGACGCGATCATGGTGTTGATGCCGATCACCTGGCCGTTGATGTCCAGCAAGGGGCCGCCGCTGTTCCCGGGATTGATGGACGCGTCCGTCTGGATAAAATCCCCGTAAGTTCCTTCTCCCAGACCACTGCGGCCGGTGGCGCTGACGATGCCCACGGTCATGGTCTTTTCCAGGCCGAAGGGGCTGCCGATAGCAATGGCCCATTGGCCCACCCGAATGTGACTGGAATCGCCGAGCCTCGCGGGTTTCAGCCCCGCGGCCTGCACCTGCACCAGGGCGATATCAAACTTGGTATGGTGGCCGATTACCTTGCCCTGAAGCACGCGGCCGTCATGAAGGCGCACCTTCACCTCCTGGGACCCGGACACCACGTGGCGATTGGTGAGGATGTAGCCCCGGGAGTTGATGATGATCCCAGAACCCTGGCCCACCTGGCGTTGTTGCACCGGACGGCCGTAATCCCGGAAGGAGCCTTCAAAGGGAGTGCCCCGGAAGAAATCCTCCTGACCCCCTTGAGGCTGGTAGGTCACTACCTTCACGGCCTTGAGGCTGACCACCGATGGCATCACCTGGTCCGCCACCCGGATGAAATCTTCTTGCAGGCCCATAGCGGTGGCTGCAGACGCGGGACCCGGCTGCAGCGGCAGCGAGCCAGGAAGCAGTGACATGGTCAATAAAATAAGGCAGACAATCAAAAAGCGTGGGCGCATCTTTACCTCCGGCCCCTCCGCGGTTGGCGGGGCAAAAACCTTTAAAGCGAGGACATTCGCCAAAATGTTACTTATTTGACGTCATTCCCGCCGATATTGCTAAGTCTTTTCCAGCAAGGCAGAATTCTCCAGATAATTTTATCCGAATTTCGTTTTTTTTCCAGGGCTGTCGTGCTTGAGCTTTTCTGCGTTTTCCCCTCGGTGCTAGCTTTTCCATTTCAATATATTTGCGTCTTTCTTTGCGCCTTGGCGTCTTTTCGTGAGAATATTCGACCAGAGGAAACCTTGCGAATGTCAGGCCAGTAAGAGGATTTCTTGGCGCTCCGGGGGCGGCGGGCCGATGACCTCCAGGACCTCCGGGGGAATCATGCTCTCGGCCAGAGCCAGGAAGGGGTAGCCTTGGGGTGGGGCGTCCGTGGCCTCCAGGTCCAGGCAGCGCAAGCCCTGGTCGCCGCCAATAGCCAGGCAGACCGCGGGGCCCTGGGGTTGGTGGCGGGTCCAGAATACCCGGAGTTCACCGGGCCCCCCTTCTCCGGGCCCGGACCAGGCGCGGAGCAGATGCAGCGCGCCATCGGGATATTCCAGCAGCAGCATTTCGTCCTGCCAGACGGGGGAGAGCACCGCCAGGCGCTGCCGGGGCAGGCCCGCGGGGACGTTGGCGCAGGGGTGGATTTCGTATTCTATAAATTTTTCCATATAGTCGCCCAATACTGTCAAAATAGCTTGGGGGGATAAAGGAATTGACTTGGGAAAAAGGTGAAAAGAGGATATGAGCTAATTTTCTTTTTCCCTATTCTCCTTTTTCCCTTTTCCCCCAATTAAGGCACTCTTCTAAGCAAAAATAACCTTACCTACAATCCAGCAGAACCTTCAACACCCCGGACTGCCTGGCATACTCCAGGGCCTCCACCCCTTGGGAGAGGGGAAAGCGCCGGTCGATCAAGGCCCGATGGTTGATCAAGCCCCGGGCTAATAGACGCAGAGCAGGACCAAAAGGCCCGCAGCGGCTGCCCACCAGACGAACTTCCGGAACCACCAGGCGGGCGGTGTCCAGGGGATAGTCGTCGGCATAAGTGCTTTTCACGATCACCGTACCCCGGGGCCGCACCCGGTCCAGGGCCAGGTCCAGGCCCGCGGGCGCGCCGCTGGCCTCCACCACCAACTCGTAGTCTCGGGCGGGGAGGTCTTTTTCCAAAAAAGTGGTTACTCCATAAGGTTCGGCCAGGACCAGGTGCTCGGCGTGGTGGCCCACCAGGTGGACCTGCGCCTCGCTTAAGGCCAATCCCCAGGCAATGAGCAGACCCAGGCGTCCGTCTCCTACTACCAGCACCGGAGAATCCAGGGGCGGCCGCACCGCGTCCACCGCAGCCAGGGCCGCGGCCAAGGGCTCGGTGAAGACCGCGGCCTCATCCTCCACCTGGGGCGGCACGGCCAGGAGATTGCTCACCGGCAGGGTCAAATAGGAGGCGAACGCGCCGTCCCGGTCCTTGATGCCGATAACCTGGCGTTTCCGGCAATGGCGGGGCATTCCTGAGCGGCAGAGATCGCAGGTCCCGCAGCTGACGTTGATCTCCCCCACCACCCGTTTCCCCAGCCAGGAGGAATCGTCAGGCCCGGCCACCACCCCCACGAACTCATGGCCCAGCACGCCCTGAAAATCGTGATATCCTTGGAGAATCTGGAGATCGGTGCCGCAGATGCCCGCCAGGGTGACGCGGATCAGGACTTCGCCGGGGCCGGGCACCGGCGGGGTGAGGTCCTTTAAAACTACCTGCCGGTCATCGCCGCAGTAGAGAGCAAGCACGAGGATACCTGATTCCCTTCAAATAATCCAACTATGCTTATAATCTAATGATTGGCGCTAATTATCAATTTCTTTTAACCGGAGACCGCAATCAATGCAAATCGCAGACGCCGCAGGCCCCCGCCAGGCTCAGGCGGATCAATACTTCGCCGGGGCCGGGCAAAGGTGTGGGAAGTTCTCTCAAAACCACTTGCTGATCATTGCCAATGTAGAGGGCATGCATATATTAATGATACAGTCTTTGGTTGTTAGTTTTTAGAGAAATGACGAAATTAGACTAGGTTCACGTCCATGAACACACGCATCACCGCGGCTGCGCAGCCGATACCTCTGAAAGCTTATGCCCTTATGGTATTAATCTGCCTGCTCTGGGCCGGCTCCATTCCTTCCATCCGCTTAACGGAAACGGGGTTGCCGCCATTGGCGGCGGCTGCCGGCCGAACGGTGGCGGCTTCTCTTATGTTGCTGGCCTATGCCTGGATCCTGGGCCTCAACCTCCGGCTGCCCTCGGGCTACTTCGGCCATGGCATCGTTCTGGGCCAACTGTTCGGGCTTACCATGCTCTGTCTATACCTGGGCATGAATTACACGGACGCGGCCCGCAGCAGCATTTTTTACAGCACTAAACCGGTATGGGTGGCTGTAGGGGCGCACTTTTTACTGCCCAATGACCGTCTCACGCCCACCCGGGTAATCGGATTGGCCTTGGCTATAGCGGGCATTTACCTGGCCCTGCGTACCCCGCTGCCTCCAGAGTTCACCAGGCATTGGCTGGGGGACGGCCTGGAGATTCTTGCGGCCCTGACCTGGTCGGGAGTGGCCTTGCAGGTCAAAAAGCTCACCCATAATCCAGCCATTACCCAGTACCATACCCTGGCGGCCATGCTGGTATATTCCATTCCCCTCCAGACCGCGGCTGCGATCTGGCTGGAATGGGGCCAGCCCCTGAGCTTCACCTGGGGCGTTATTCTAACCTTCGGCTATCAGAGCATCCTGGCGCAATTCCTTGATTATCTGCTATTTTTCTGGCTCATCAGCCGCTACTCCGTCAGCCGTCTCTCCAGCCTTACCTTTTTGGTGCCCCTGGGAGGAGTGATGTTGAGCGCGGTGTTTCTCCACAACCCCGCGCCTCCCTCCCTCTGGTTAGGACTTCTCCTGGTCATCGGCGGCATCTTTCTGGTGAACCGTCCAGAGCCGGGGGCCAGGGCGGTATGAGTTGAAACTGTCACCTTCGCCGGGCCAGAAATAATTAAACGGAAGAGTCATTGTTAATTATTTTCCGCACCCTCCTCCAGCACCTCCAGTGTTTGGGCCACGGTTTGCTCCCAACTAAGGTGGGCCACGGCCTCCTGCGCGGCCTGCCGCACTTGCGGGACCCGGCCCCGCTCCAGGTATTCTTCCAAAGCCCGGCTCAGCGCGGCAATATCATGGGGTTGGGCCAGCACCGCGCCGTTGGCGCCGGGGGTAATAAATTCACTCGCGCCGTTGGCCGCGGTGGTCACCACCGGGCAGCCGCAGCCCAGGGCCTCCAGGACCACGTTACTGCAAGGGTCATAAATGGTGGGAAGGGCCAATGCGGTGGCGGCCTGGTAAAAGGGCGCAGTCTCCACCTGGGGCCCCAAAAACTTAACCCTCTCCGCCACCCCCAGACGCGCGGCGATCTGCTGATAGCGTTTCAAAGGCCCTTTGCCCACTACCCAAAGGAGACATTCTTTGTCCTCGAGCTTGGCAAAAGCCTCCAGGAGAAAAGCCAGGCCTTTGCGGGCAAAGCCGGAGCCCACGAATAAAACCATCCGGGCATCTTCCGGTACCGCCAACCTTGTCCTCAAGGCCCCGGTTTCAGGTTCTCCCAGGGGCCGGAATTTTTCATGATCGAGGCCGTTATAAATAACCCGGATTTTGGCCGGGTCCAAAGCGTAATGTTCCTCGATCTCCCGCTGCACCTGGCGGGAATTGGCGATCACGCGGACCAGCCCGGGGTTGGTGAAGAGGCGCTTCTCCAGGTCCAGGAGGGCCCGGTGAAAAGGGCTGAAATATTGGGCCAGCCTGGCGGCAGGAGACAGATAGAGACTGCGCCTTCGCAGCCATTCCCGGTGGCAGCCGTCACCGGCGCGGTAAACCTGTGGGGAAAAAGTGCGCTCTAAACTAAAGACTAAACAGTCCGGGGGGTGCCGCAGCAGTCGTCGCACGTTATGAGCATAGGTAATGACCCGAGCGGTCTTCCCGCCCCAGACCGGCACGGGCACATATTTAACCCCCGGCCCCAGAAGCTTTTTCGCCGCGTCGGTCCGGTCCGTCCCATAAACAGCGACTTCATGTCCGGCCCCGGCCAGGCCCTGGGCCAGGTTGATGAGGGTGGCCTCTGCGCCTCCAGGCGCGGCCACATGTTGTCTAAGTAATGCAATCTTCATGTCTTAATTAGCATTGGCATTTGTGGAGCCAAGTATTTGTGGGAGAAAAGGGGAAAAGGAGAAGAGGTAAAAAGGTTTGACTTCCTAGATCATAATTCAGCCTGGTCCATACCTTTTCCCCTTTTTCCCCTTTCCCCTTTTTACCCACATTTGAGCCCTTCCAATGCATCTATCCTCTCCAATACTTCTTCGGGGCTCAATTCAGTCAGGCACCGGCTCACTTTGGATCCCTCGCAGCCGTCCTGGCCGCAGGGGAGGCAATCCCAGTCCTTTTTGATCACCAGGTGGCCTTGGCCCCAGGGGCCCCAGTTGAAATCCCCGGAAGGGCCGAACAGGGCCACCGCGGGGGTGCCCACGGCCGCGGCCAGGTGCATGGGCGCGCTGTCCGCGCCGAAAAAGAAGCGGGCCTGGGCGATCAAGGCCCCAAGTTCCTTGAGGGTCAACCGGCCCACTAGATTTAGGGGAGTTGACCGGCTTTCTTGCAGAATCGCAGCCACCAGCTCCTGCTCATGGGGGGCCTTAGAACCGGTGAGAACCACTTTCAGGTTTTTGGTATTCTGAAGAAACTCAATGACCCGGGCGTAACCCTCAGGAGTCCAACATTTAAACCGCCAGCCCGCGCCGGGGTGCATGACCACAAATTTTTTAGGACTGAGAGAATGGGAAGCCAGCAACTCTTTGATCTTTGCGTCCACCTCCGACTTCCAGAAGAATTGCAGTTGGGGATGATTCGGGTCAATTCCCAAAGCCCGCACCATCTCCAGGTTGTGTTGCACTAGATGCATTTTTAAGGGCGGCGGCGGCAGCAGACGGGTAAAGCAGAAGCGGTGCCAGAAGGCCCGGCCCCCGTAGCCGAAGCCCAGGCGCTCCTGGGCCCCGGTGACCATGGCATAAAACGCGCCCCGGTCCCCGCCGGAGAGTTCCAGGACCAGGTCAAACCGGGCTTGGCGCAATTCTTTGAGAAAAGTAAAAGTGCGGCTCCAGGTGGAGCCCCGGCGTTCGGTTACGTAAACCCGGTCCAGCAGGGGGTGGTCCGCGATCATCTCTTCCGTGCCCTTGGGCACCAGGTAGCTGACCCGGGACTGGGGCCAAGCCTCTTTGAGCGCGGCCAGGACCGGGCTGCTCACCAGCACGTCCCCGGGCTGCTTCAGTTTGATGACCAGGATGCGGTTAGGATTTAATTTCATGCGAAACTTTTGTCGCTTGTTTTGACCCCCCCCTCACCCTAGCCCTCTCCCCCCGTCGGGGGGAGAGGGAGTTCTTCGTAATACCTTTTCTATCCAGGAGTCAGGTTGTTCCCCTTATTTTTCCCTCTCCCCTCTGGGGAGAGGGTAGGGTGAGGGGGGTGTATATTCCGGTGGCAATTAATAATGCATTTAAGTTTTAAACGCTTGCGATTTATGAAATTGAGTCTTTAAAATTCATCCTCTTTCCGCACCTGTTTCGGCCCCATGGCCACGCCGCGCTTGGACGCGCGGATGAATTCCAGCAGGTGCGTCACTTCCGGCGTCAGGGGCACTTCGGTTTCCACCTGCTCCAGGGCCTGCTTCAGGTTGGTGCGCTTGCCAAAGAGGATGCGGAACGCGAGGCGCAGAGGCGCGATCTGGTCCGCTTTAAACCCCGCCCGGCGCAGGCCCACCAGGTTGACGCCTTTGACCACGTGGGTATCGTCGATGTTGGCATAGGGTGGCAGATCCCGGGAGGCCCGGGCGCCGCCCCGCATCATTACCAGGGTGCCCACCCGGATGAACTGGTGCAGCAGGCAATTGGCGGAGATAAAGGCCCGGTCCGCCACCTCCACGTAACCGCCCACCAACGCGCCGTTGACCACAATGACGTTATTGCCCAGGGAAGAATTATGGGCCATGTGGCTCAGACCCATGAGGAAACAGTGGTTCCCCACTTTGGTGGCGCTGCCCGGTTTGGTGCCCCGATGAATGGTGACGTATTCCCGGATGAGATTGTGGCCGCCGATAATGGTGTAGCTTTCTTCCCCCTTGAACGCGTAATCCTGGGGTTCATGGCCAATGATAGCCCCGAAGCCGATGAGGTTGTTCTCCCCGATGGTGGTGTAAGGGCCGATATAGGCGTGGGCCTGGATGCGGGTGCCTGCGCCGATGCGGCTGGGGCCCTCGATGATCACTCCGGGGCCAACCTCCACGTCCGGGGCCAGGTCCACGTTGGCGGCGATTTTAGCGCTGGGGTCGATTTTCATGAGGTGAATTCTTTCTGTATTCGTATGCTTTTCATTTGTAGTATAAGGCTTTGAAACAGGAGAAAATTTTTTCCCCCTTTTCCAAAGGGGGTAGGGGGGATTTTATAAGCGCTTGAAAATCCCCCTAAATCCCCCTTTAAAAAAGGGGGACTTATACTAATTCTTCATTAAATTCTAGATTTATTGGGGCGAACCTTGTGTTCGCCCTGAACCGTGGGCGAATACAAGATTCGCCCCTAGGTTTCCCGAGTAAGTTCGCGCAAGTAACGGTATTTCAAATAATTATAGCGGCTGGACTCATAGGACAGCTTTAATCCCAACGCGCCTTCCAGAAAGCCGAGTTTCAGGACAAAAAGATTGAAAAAGGTGAGGGCCGGACGCCACAGCAGTTCGCCAGGAAAGGGTCGGCGGCCCGCTTTCAGCATCTCCCCCGCGGCCAATCGGGCGTAGCGGTCCTGGCGGATTGCGTATTCCTGAAGGTTATTATACGAATAATGCTCCAAGGGAGTACGCAGCAAACCCACCGGCCCGGCCACCTCCACTTCTTCATGCACCTCCCGCTCCCGGAACCGGCCCTGGTCCCGGCGAAAGAGCCGCAGAGTATAATCAGGATACCACCCCAGATGCCTGATCCAGTGGTTGCCCACATAATTCTTCCGGGGGATTTGGTAACCGGCCAGAGGGCCGTTGGCCTTAATGACCTCAATTATCTCCCGGCGCAAACCCTCCGGCACTCTTTCATCAGAGTCCAGGGAAAAGATCCACTCCCCGGTGGCTTGCTCCAGGGCGAAGTTTTTCGTGCCCGCAAATCCTCGCCACTCAGTGTTGATGATGCGGTCAGTAAATCCCTGGGCCAACTCCACCGTACGGTCCGTGCTGCCGGTATCCACCACCACGATTTCATCCGCAAAGCGCACAGTTTCCAGGCAAGGAACAATGTTAGCTTCTTCATTGAGGGTGATGACGGTGACGGAAAGCCTCATGGTCAGTAGTCAGTAGCCAGTAGTCAGTGGTCAGTTTTGGTAGTTTTAGGCTACTGGCCACTGACCACTGGCCACTATTTTAAAGGTTTGGCCTCTTCAATGAGCATAATGGGAATATCGTCCTTGATTTCATAGAGCAATTTGCACTTGTCGCAGATGAGGCCGTCGCCTTTCTCGGTGAGACGGATGTCTCCCTTGCATTGGGGGCAGGCTAAAATATCCAGTAATTCTTTACTGATGGCCATGACGCCTCCGCTTCCGGAATTATTAACTTCGAGGCCGCAACCGGGCAAGGCAGGCTCCTTGTCAGCCCTGCCGAGGTTCATCGTTCATTTTATCAATTGTTGCCCGGCCTCTACAAGGATTTCTCCACCACCGCCTGCACCGCCTCCGTGGTAAGTTCAATGAGACACCGGGGATTCTGGCAGTGTCGCTGAAAACAAGGACTGCATTCCATGCCTAGACGCACCACCCGGTGCCCTGCCCCGAAGGGGCCTGTGCGTCCCGGCGCGGTGGGGCCGAAGATGCCTACCACCTTAGTCCCCAGGGCCGCGGCCAGGTGCATGGGCCCGGTGTCCGCGGTGATGGCGACGCGGGCTTTTTGCAGGATACCGGCCAACTCCGGTAAGGTGGTGCGACCGGCCAGATTCAGGGCTTTCTCGCGCATCCGCGCGGTTATCCGGGCCGTCAGATCGCGGTCTGTGCTGCTGCCGGTGATGACCACTGACATGCCTTTCTCCTGAATAAGCCAATCCGCTAATTTGGCCCAAGAAGTTGGGGGCCAAATCTTGGTGGTCCAGCGCGCGCCGGGATGGAGCGCCACCAGAGGCCGGTCCAAACCCACCAGGAATTCGGGCAGGGCCGGCTTCAATCCCAGCCGAAACCGGGGCAGGGCAGGGGGGGCGCCCAGGCGCCGGGCCACATGCAAGTAGCGCCAGACGGCGTGAGCCTCCGCATCGTAGGGCGGAATCCTTTCTGTCAGGGCCAGATAGCTCAATTCCCGGGTGCGGTCGTAGCCCACTTTGCGGTCACTCCGGGCCAGGGCCACCCACATGGCGCTTTTCAGCAGACCCTGGAGGTCGATGACCAGATCGAATTTTGCGGCCCGGACCCGGCGCAGCAGTCGCAGCAGATTCAACAATTCGATTCCGCTTACCTTCTGCCCCCAACGCACTCTGGGCACGGGCCAGACCTCGTCCAGGGCCGGGTGTCCCGCGAGCAACGGCGCGTACGCGGTTTCCACCAGCCAGGTGATGTGCGATTGCGGGTACGCAGCCCGGAGCGCCTCCAACGTGGGCAGCGCGTGGAGCACGTCCCCGAAGGAGCTGAGTTTGACCAGCAGAATGCGGGGAGAGCCATGGTCTTTCACGGTTTAAGAAATTCCCGAAGTGTCAAGTTCCAGGTCTCGGCAGGCCGGATTAAGGCTTGCCCTTCCCGGATTTGCCGGCCTTGACAAAGGCCAACATAGCCAAAACCGCCACCACGATGCCCGCAAAGCGCATATAGTACCAATATTCATAAAGTTTTCTCATAATATCATGCGCGGCTATGAGGTGACCATCAGTCGGCGTCGGGTTGTATTGCACCAGATGGGCCATGGCCCCTAAATTCTGCACCTCGCCGATAAGGGAAAAAACCGCAATAGCCGCCCCTAACAAGGCCACGATAATCAGGTAGGCGCGCAGGCCCATGATTACTCCTTTCCCTCAACCATTCTTCGCCTATCCTGTAGCAGAGGATTTTTACAGGTTTCCAAGCATTTCCCGGGTACGAGGAAATATCCTTATTATTTCAAGTCGTTAATAATCCACTCCGCGGCGTCCAGGAGATCCGCGGCGACATACACGGGCTTATGCTGCCAGGTGGGGCCGAAAAGCTCGTATTCCCCCCGACCGTAACCGGTGAGCACCAGAATTCCCTGCACCCCGGCATTGGCCCCGGTCTGGAGATCATTATACCGGTCTCCCACTATATAAGAGCAGGTCAGATCAATATGCAACTCCTGCGCGGCCTGGAGAATCAGCTGCGGCTGGGGCTTGCGGCAGGCGCAGCCTGCCTGGGGACTGTGGAGGCAGGCGTAGATGCCGTCCAGATGCGCGCCTTGGGCGGCCAGCAGTTTTTGCAGATGGGCATGGACTTCGCCCACCAGGGACAGCGGGAAGTAACCCCGGGCCGCGCCTGACTGGTTGGTGAGCACCACCACCTTGATCTTCGCCTCATTGAGCCGCTTGATGGCTTCCGCGACCCTGGGCAACAACACAAATCGGCTCAGATGATTGATATAGCCCATCTCTTCATTGATGGTGCCGTCCCGGTCCAGAAAGACTGCGATCTGTTTCATGAACCTTCCTTTAGCCAGGCATGGGCCGCGTCCAGGACTTCCGGTACGCCGATATCCAGCAGACACTGATAATCCCGGTCACAGTTGCGCTTAAAACACGGACTGCAAGGCAGCGGGTGATGCAGGATCGCGGCCCGGTCTGTGAACGGCCCGGTGGCCAGCGGGTCCGTGGAGCCGAAAATGGCCACCAGAGGTGTGCCCAGGGCCGCGGCCGCGTGCATCAATCCGGAGTCATTGGTGATTAATAGCTTCAGGTCCATCAAAACTCCCAGGGCCTGGCGCAGGGTGGTGCGCCCCACTAGGTCCAGGGCCTCGGGGAGCATAGCCTTTACGTGCGCGGCCGCGTCCCGGTCCTCCGGCCCTCCCAGGAGGACCAGCCGGGCGTTGCATTCCTTTTTAAGGGCCCTGCCTACAGCCGCAAATCGCTCCGGAGGCCAGCGTTTGGCGGGGCCAAAAGCAGCGCCCGGGCTCAATCCCACCCACGGGCCGTCTCCCGGAATCCTCTGCAATAACGCAGCCGCAGCCTTAATTTCCTCATCCTGAAGATAGAGCCTGGGGGCTACATAATAATTCACCCCACCCAGACCCTGGAGAACCCCCAGGAGATAATAAACCGTGTGCAGGCCCGGCAAATTTTCTAAACCCGATACCGCCAGATTGAGCAACGGCCCCCGGCCCTGGGTGTTGTAGCCCAGACGGGTTTTGGTTCCGGCCAGGAACAGACCCGCCGCGGCTTCAAAGGAGTTGGGGAGGGCCAGGCCCAGGTCAAAGTGCGGTTTTCGGTTTTCGGTTTTCGGTTTTCTGTTAGTGGTTTGATACCGGTGCAGACGCCAGAGCGTGCGCCATTTTTCGAGGCCCGGAGGATAGACTACAATTTCCGTAACTCCCGGGATGCCGGAGAAAAGCGGCGCCACCCGGGGCGCGGCCAGCACCGTAATATCCGCCTCAGGAAATAGCGCGTGTACCCCGGCCAGGGTGGGCAGGCTCATCACCGCGTCCCCCACCCAATTGGGCACGCGGATAAGGATGCGGCGCACCGCGGCCGGGTCACCTTCCCATTTTCCCCTGACCTTCAAACTCTGAAAACGCTGTTGAACCTGGTAGGGAAGAGGGCGACCCTGGGGTTGATCATCGAGGAGGAGGCCGGGGGTCTGAGGCGAAGGGTCCCCGTGTTTAACTGCATCTAGTGGGATCGAGGTATTAAAACCCTCCTTTTCTAAAGGGGGGTAGGGGGGATTTTTACAGGAGCCTGAAAATCCCCCTAAATCCCCCTTTAAAAAAGGGGGACTTGAAAACTGCTTTGCAGTCGTCTCTGCCAAAATTTCCCATATTCGCTTCTCTGTTCCTGCCTCCAGGCGGGCCTCCACGTCCAGGACATGCAGGGGCAAGGAGAAGGTCCATTTTTCCCCCAGTCGGGCCCAATCCTTGGCGGTGGTAATGAGGCCCGCGGCTTTCAGGGATTGGGCTTCTTGGATGAGAGCGTCCAGATCAGCCTTTTGGAACGTGTAATGGTCGGGATAGTCCCGGCGGCCTTGCAATTTGACACCCAGGTCCTTCAGGGTGTCGTAAAAAACACCGGGCCGGGCCAGGCCCGCGAAAGCCATAAGGCTCTGATTATGAAGACTTTCTAAGGGAATCTCCCCTCCTTCCGGATATATCAAAACCTTGGTGGGGAGAATGCTCGCAGTGAGTATGGTTTTATTGGGGAATTTTTTTTGTATCAGTTCCAGTCGGTTCTGATGACGGCCGGGATGGAAGCGGGTAAGGACTAACACCTGGGCCGCAGTCAGGGTGGATATCGGCTCCCGGAGGGGCCCCCGGGGCAGAAGATAACCATTCCCGAAAGGCGCGGCCGCGTCCAGGAGAACCACGTCCAGGTCCCGGTGGAGTTGGAAATGTTGGAAACCGTCGTCCAAAAGAAAAATGTCCGGCTTCACCTCCCGCCACGCGGCCAGCCCCGCGGCGTAGCGCGCCGGCGCAGTGTACACCGCGACGCCGGGGAGGGCCCGGGCCAGCCAGTAAGCCTCTTCTCCCACTTCCGGGGGCCGGGCGAAAATTTCTTTGCCATCGGAAACGCGGGTCACACCCTTGGCCGTGCCCCCATAGCCCCGGCTAAGAATAGCCACCTTCTTCCCCTGCCCCTGAAAAAGCCGGGCCAGGCACGCGGTCATAGGGGTCTTGCCCGTGCCCCCCACGGTGAGGTTGCCCACGCTGATTACCGGCGCGGGGAGGCGTTTAGGCTTGAGCCATCCCTGAGTATACAGCGCCCGGCGGGTCCCGGCCCCTAGGCCGTAAAATCCCGCCAGGGCCGTGGCCAAGGCTTTTAGGGCCAGTCCCGGGGGCGGGGCCCCGTCCCGCTCCTGAAGACGGTCAAAGAGATTTTGCGGAGAAAGGTTCAAGGTTCAAGGTTCAAAGTTCAAAGTTAAGTGCAGGCGAGATGACTATGCCGCTTAATGCCTTGCTCTCTTAAATTTCTCTGCTTCTTCCTTAAGTTCTTCCTCCGCCTCCTCCACTTCTTCCTCCCGGAACTGCATTTCGTAGAGGCGTTTATAGAGGCCGCCCTGCTGCATCAGTTCCGGATGCGACCCGGCCTCCACGATCTTGCCTTCGGCCAGGACGACGATGCGCTGGGCGCCCCTGATGGTGGAAAGGCGGTGGGCGATGACCAGGGTGGTGCGGCCCGTGATGAGCCGGTCCAGGGCCTGCTGCACTTCCCGTTCAGCCTCGGAGTCCAGGGACGAAGTGGCTTCATCCAGAATCAGGATGGGTGGGTCTTTGAGCAGGGCCCGGGCGATGGCCAGGCGCTGGCGTTCGCCACCGGAGAGACGCACGCCTTGCTCGCCGATCATGGTATCCAACCCCTGGGGGAACTGCATGACAAAATCATAGGCGTACGCAGCCTTGAGAGCTTCGATAATCTCTTCTTCCCGGGCGGTGAGGCGGCCGTAGGCCACATTGTGCCGCACAGTGTCGTCAAAGAGGATGGTCTGCTGGGTAACCAGGCCGATCTGCCCCCGGAGCGACGCCAGAGTGACGTCCCGGAGATCATGGCCGTCAATCTTGATGGCCCCCTGGCTCACCTCATAAAACCGGGGCAGGAGATTAAGCAAAGTGGTCTTACCCGCGCCGCTGGGGCCGACAATGGCCAGCATCTCCCCCCGGCGCACGGTGAGGTCGATGTCCTGGAGCACGGGCCGGTCGTCATAGGTGAAAGAGACCCTTTGATAGACGATCTCCCGGGAAATGAGGGGCAAATCTTTGGCCCCGGGCCGGTCCTTAATGGCAGGTTCCAGGTCCAGCAGCCCAAAGACCCGTTGGGCCGCGGCCAAGCCTTCCTGGATGGTGTTATGCACGCCGGTCAGTCCCTTGATGGGCTGATAGAGCATCAACAACGCGGCCAGAAAGGAAAAGAAAGTGCCGGGAGTGGAAGTGCCCTGGATGACGTTATAGCCCCCGTAAAAGATGATGCCGGCCATACCCAACGCGCCCAGCAACTCCATGATGGGGGGCGTCAATTCCCGGGTCGCGGTCTGCTTCACCCGGGCGTGGAAATACTCCAAATTCTGCCGGGCAAAGCGCTCACTTTCGTAATCCTCCCGGACAAAGGCCTTAACGATGCGCTGGCCGGTGATGGACTCCTGTAGGATGTTGTAAAGCCGGGCCATGGCCTCCTGGGTCTTGATGGAAATGTGGCGAAGCCTTTTCCCCACCCGGACGATGAGCAGAGCCGCCAGGGGGAAAACCACGATGGCCATCACGGCCAGACGCCATTCCCGGTAAAAGATGATGGCGGTGAGGCCCGCGGCGGTGAACGCGTCCTTGAAGAAGCCGGTGACCACCCGGGTGGCGGACTCCTGGAGCTGGTTGACATCATAGGCGATGCGGCTCATCAGTTCCCCGGAGGGCTGGTGGTCGAAAAAGGAGAGGGACTGGCGCTGGATGTGGGAGAAGAGCTCATCCCGCAGGCGGTTAATGGTGCCGTTGCCGATGAAGCTCATCTGGTATTGATGGGTATAGGTCATGACCCCCTTAACCAAATAAAGGATCACCACCAGCGGGGGCAGAAAATAGAGCATTTCCACGCGTTTGGCGAAAAAGACATCGTCCAGAACCGGTTTCACCAGGTAGGCCAGGAGCGCGGTGAGGCCGGAGACCGTGAGCATGGCCGCGATGGCGATCAAAAACCGCGCCCACATGGGCTTCAGGTAGCTTAAGAGACGGAAATATAATTTAAGGTCTTGGATCAGCATCTTAAGGTAAGGAATTTCCTTTATTTCCCAATATATAACCTATTTGCTGGAGATTTTCCAGAAGAAAGGGGGTGGAGATAGTGATCAGTGTTCAGTGATCAGTGATCAGAAAAAAATCTTGTCCAAAGAACGGGTATCTACTGATTACTGATAACTGATCACTGATTACTTTTCACTATACCGCCCTATCCCTCCAATCAGCCCCGCCACTAGCTCCGCCTGACGGCGGGCCGCGCCCTGGTGGGGAATGAGCGCTTTTTGGGCCCGCTCGCCCTGGGCCCGGCGTTCATCCGGGTGGTCCAGGAGGTAACGCAACTCCGCGGTGAGAGAAGCCACGTCTTTAATCACGTTCCCGGCCCGGGCTTCTTCCAGGATGGCCCGGGCCCAACGGAAATTATCCAGATGCGGGCCGTAGATGGGAGCCAGGCCCCAGGCCGCGGCTTCCAGGATGTTTTGGCCGCCGTGGGGCGCCAGGCTGCCGCCCACAAAGGCCGCGTCAGCCAGGCCGTAGAGGGAAAAGAGGTCGCCGATGGTGTCGATGAGGACCACGGAGTGACTTCGGCTTTCTTCACCGGATTTAAGCCGACTGAAAAGGTGGTAAGGGAGATGGAATTGCTTCAGTAACCGGCCCAACTCCGGGGCCCGCTCCGGATGCCGGGGCGCGAGCAGGAGCAGGAGAGCAGGGTAGGGGCCCCGGAGGGCTTGAAAAGTCTCCAGAACCACGTCTTCTTCTCCCGGGTGGGTGGACGCGGCCAGGAAGACGGGGGTTGGATTGGCCGATTTCCCGGCTATTTGCAGAAGATGACGGTATACCTCAGCTTTTTCCGGGTCCCGGGCTTGCAGAAGGCGGTCGATCTTGAGATTCCCGGTGAGGTGGAGCTTGGCCGGGGGTAGGCCCAGGGCCTGATAGCGTTCATAGTCCTGGGGAGAACCCGCGGCAAATAGATCTAGATAATTTAATATATCAATAAGATACCGCCTATATTTAATAAATCTTCTAAAAGATTTGTCTGACATCCGGCCGTTTACCAGGGCTAGACGCACGCCTGATTGATGCGCCTGGGTCAGGAAGTTGGGCCAGATCTCCGATTCCAGGGTGACAAAAACCTGGGGCCGGAGATGTCTTAAATAGCGGGACACCGCCCAGGGAATATCCAAGGGAAAGTAGCAGACCAACGCGCCCAGGCTGCCAAAATTCTTCCGGGCCACGGCCTGGCCGGTCTCCGTGCCGGTGCTGATGCTGATGGAGGCCTGGGGGAGAAGCTTTTTAAGTTCCTGGACCAACGGCGCCGCGGCCAGGATTTCGCCCACGGACACGCCGTGCAGCCAAATGCGCGGGGTCCCCAGTGGGGGAGGGGGGGGCAGTTTCACTCCCAGGCGGGGCCAAAAGCTCTCCCCCCGGCCCCTTTTCTTCAGGTGCCAATAGAAATAAGGCCAGCCCAAAAGGCCGGCCAGGGTGGCGAGGATTTTGTAGAGGCGTAAGATCATGAGATAGTTGCCAGTTGTCGGTTACCAGTGGCCAGTTGTCAGTAGCCAGTTTTTAGTTTTTAGTTAAAAACCTATGAAAACGCAGCTTGCGAGCTTGTTGCCTTGTAATCAAAATTCATGTAAGCGAGGATCCTTAAAGTCCCCCTTTTTTAAAGGGGGATTTAGAGGGATTTTTCAAATCCTTTTTTCTGGTTCCCAAGCTCTAGCTTGGGAACCAGGCTTTCTGAAGAAGCTCCCGCTTCTTCACCGCCTCTACAAGGCAACCAGAAACTGCCAGGCCACCTGGGTTTTGCCAAGCTGGAGCTTGACGGCCAAGTGCGTGCTATTTTTTTCCCCTCTCCCCCTTGGGGGGGGAGAGGGCAGGGTGAGGGGGGGATTGGTCTGCCCGAGACGTCCCCCCTCACCCCAACCCTCTCCCCCCGCCGATTAGCTTCAGGTGGCGATGACTACCTCTTTGCGGGGGGAGAGGGGGTAATCTTGCAGCATGCCTTGGTTTTTACCGGCCACTGACCACAGGACGTCACAACAGCGTTTCCTGCTTCTCCCCCGGGTCCCCGCGGCGGCGGGCGGCTTTCTGGAAGGTGCCGGAAGGCGCGAAACGGGGATACTCCAGGCTCCGGCCCCCCAGAATCTCGGCAATGGTCAGGATTTGCAGCCGGGGGTAGCGGTGGCCGGGAAAGTGCTCCGGCTCGTAGAAACCCGCGGCCGCGGCTTCTTCCTTCATGGGCCGGGAAGGGGGATGGAGCGTCAGGAACGCGGCGATGGGGGCCTTCTCCCGCTCCCGCACGCCTTTCAGGTCCCGGATTTGCGCGGCGCTAACGTGGCCGCTCTTCACCTGGAGCACCACTTTCTTGTAAATGCCGCTGTTGTCGTCCTGGAAATTAATGATCCCGTCCACGCCGGAGTCCGCGCCCTTTTTTTTGTCCTGTGCGGGCCGGGCGTCCACCAATCCCAAGGCCCAATACTCGAACTGGTGCCGGTTCTCTTCGGCCAAAGCCTGGGCGCTGGTGAGGTCCGCGGGTTCGCCGATGACTTCGTATGTTTTGCTGACTTCCGGACCAAAGGTGTCGTGGAGGCGGTTTTTAATCAGGGTGATGGCCAGGTGGGTGATGTCGATGCCCAGCCAGCGGCGCTTCAAGCGCTCCGCGGCGATGAGCGCGGTGCCGCAGCCGCAGAAGGGGTCCAGGACCACGTCCCCTTCGTTGCTGGAGGCCTTGATGATGCGCTCTAATAAGGACTCTGGTTTCTGAGTGGGGTAGCCCAGGCGCTCAGCGGCTTGTGAGCTAATTGGAGGGATATCGTCCCAAATATTTTGCAATCTGATTCCCGGCGATTCATCTAAGTACATTTTTAAACGCAAAGCGCCTTTGGAATCCTTTGGATAGTGCAGTCTGTTCTCTCGATCATATTGTTCTAATCTTTCTCGGTTGCATGACCATCCGTTTCGGTGTGGATGATAAGTTACACCATTACTAGCGGTATAAGGAAAATATAAATTTGGTCGAGGCCCAGGATTACGAAGTGTAACCGATTGCCATCGCCGACCATCTGGGTCACTGAATTTAAAGGTATTCTCTATATAATCTTCAGAGAAAGGAGTATATAGCTGGTTCCAAGTGTATGAGGAGTCTTTGGTATATACAAAGATGCAATCAAAAATAGAACCAAAATTCCTTCCAACATTTCCATGACTGAAAGTTCTTTTCCATGTAATTTCATTCAAGAAAAGACGGTGCCCAAATACAGCATCGAGTATCAATTTAAGATAATGACTAGCGGTGGGATCACAATGCAGATAGATACTCCCCGTGGGTTTCAGGACCCGGTGGAGTTCCACCAGGCGCACGGCCATCATGGTGAGATAGGCCATCATATCATTTGTGCCTAAAAAGCTACGCAGGGCCTGGAGGAGGTCGGAGAGCTTCCGGGGTCCCAGGGTCACCACTTCGTGGTACGCGGCCTCGGATTCAGTCCCCCAGTGCCAGGTGTCTTCAAACGCGGTGATCTGGGCCGCGGATTTCTCGCCGCTCTTTTCCGCAAAGAGCACGTTATAAGTGGCCTTGGAGTTGAAGGGCGGGTCCAGGTAAATCAGGTCCACGCTGCCCACGGGGACGTGCTGCCGGAGAATCTCCAGGTTGTCCCCGAAAAAGAGCTGGTTTTTCCAGTCGGCCATGGGTTCTCCCGCCGGGGTCTAAAATCCCCCCTAACCCCCCTTTAGAAAAAGGGGGGATAAATAATAGCAATTTCTAATTTAATTACGCCTAGTTACAAAATAATAGGCCAAAGCTAAAACGATGCCCGGAATAAAACAAGTTTCTAAAGTCCCCCTTTATTAAAGGGGGATTTAGGGGGATTTTCAAGAGGTTATTTCCATCGGCGAGTAAGATAATCAATGGATGGCGGCTCTTAGCCGTGACGTTTCTGTGATTATTTACCAATAATTAATGATAGTTATTCCTTAACTCTAATAAATAATATTACTTATCTCTCCAGCCACTCCCGGCGCACCTTGAGGTAATCCGCCAGAATCCGGGCGTGATCGAAGGCCAGGACCTCAGGCAGCTTCTCCGGCGCAAAAATCGCCAGGTTCCGGGCGTCATCCGCGGCCTGGGGAGCGCCCCGGCCCCGGGCCACATACACGGTGGTGATGGTATGCTGCCGGGGGTCCCGGTCAGGGTCGGAATAGGCGTGGAACTGGCCCAGGAGTTCCACCGTAAGCCCCGTTTCTTCCTTGGCCTCCCGGCGGGCCGCGTCCTCCAGGGACTCGCCGTAATACACGAAACCTCCGGGCAAGGCCCAGCCCCAGGGAGGCTTGGCGCGTTCGATGAGAACCAGACCTTGATCCTCATATTCAATAATTATATCCACCGTCGGGACGGGATTGCGATAACTCTGGGTGCGGTGGCCGCATTGGGGGCAAGCATCTTCTATTATCATCTTAGTTTACATAATATATATTATCAGACGTTATCTTTTAATAAGGTTTTATCTAAAAATTCTTTTTCAGCAAAAATTTAAAGTCGTTATAGTTCAGGGACACCACCCGCCAGACGCCGCTCTCCGGAGAACGCCGCATCTGAAAACGGATGGGCCGTTTGGTTTTGGGATCATGCATGGTCACCCGGGCCTCATCCCCTTGCGTCTCGATCTTGGCGGTGGCCACCGCCGCGCTCAGGGCCAGGACTTGGGTATTGGTGAGGTCCTTGAGATAAGCTTCCACAGCTTGCTGAATCTGTTTCTCAAAATTATCGTAGAGCTTGGGGAAGATGTGGCGGGCAAATTTGCGTCCCAACTGGCGGCTCAACCGGGCCCATTCGTCCTTATCAGGCTTCTCCGGGGAATTATTCATTTCTCCAGCGGAAGAATCAAGCACATTCTGGAATATCTCTTTTAAATCAAGGTACTTAAACAGCTTGTCCATGTCCTTGGCCTTCAGCGCCAGGACCATCTGTTGCAGGGCATACCGGGGGGAATCCTGGTATCTCTGGTATAAGAAGCCCGCGAGGATGGCGCCGGTGGCCAGGACCGCGATAACAATAATAAAAATGACCGGTTTCCGCATGCAGTCTCCTTGCAGCTGACTTGCCTTGGGCTGGAAATGCCTATAGTATAATACAATCTTGCGCCCAAATCGAGACTAACTCTATGAAAATACTGTCCCAGCATACTCTGGAAAACGGGCTGATCCTGGAATTCTGGGACCTCTCCCGGCAGGTGGCCGGAGACCGCTGGCAGGTGGTGGTGGAGGCCCGGGTGGCCGTGGCCGTGACCCCGGACAACCTGCCGCCAGACATACGCTCCCAGTCAAAGGATATTATTAAGGCCTTGGGAAAAGAAGCGCTCTTTACCAAGCAGGAAGTGCGCAATTTCGTGCCTGCCGAGGAAATGGCCGGGATGTTGGCCGAAATTGAGAAACAGCTTTTTGCTTCTCTCTCCGCGTACCTGGGACACCCGGAATTCGCGGCCAGGTTTATCCGGAAAAAGTACGCGGACTACCAGCAAGCCAAGAGCTGGCAACATTGAAAACTGGGGGCGAGAGAGGTCAAATGGGGAAAAGGGGAAAAGGTTAAAAGGGGAAAAGGTTTTGTTTTCCTAACCTATGGTTTGTTCCCCTCTTCCCCTTTTCTTTCCCCTCTTCCCCTTTTCCCCTTTTCCCCCGAGAATAAAAGCAATTGGAGGGATAATGCCGCAAATGTCGGAGGTGCGCCTCACCGCCAAGGGCTGGCGCTGGCAGCGCACCGGGCACCCCTGGATCTATCGGGACGACCTGGCAAGTCCGCCTGCGCTTCCCGGCGGGGAATTGGTGCGGGTCCTGGACCACCAGGGCCGCTTTGTGGGCCAGGCTTTCTATAGCGCCAAGTCCAGGATTGCTTTAAGATTCCTTACTTATACAGAGGAACCCGTTGACCGGGGCTTTTGGGGGCAGCGCCTGCGCCGAGCCGCGGCTTACCGCAGCCGGGTGGTGGCCCACAGCGACGCCTTCCGCCTGATTTACGGCGAGGCGGACGGTTTCCCGGGCCTTATCGTCGATCATTACACCGGGCATTTTGTTTTCCAGGTCCTACACCCAGGGATGGAGCGGGTTCTGCCGGAAATCATCGATCTCCTGAAAACAAACTCTCCCCTCTCCATCACCTTGCGCAATGACGTGGAAGTGCGCGTCCTGGAGGGTTTGCCCCTGGAAGTGGCCACGGTCTGGGGGGAACTGCCGCCACTGGTGGAGGTGCGGGAAGGGAGTGTGCGCCTCCTGGTGGACGTCATGGGCGGCCAGAAGACCGGGCTTTTCCTGGACCAGCGGGAGAACCGCCTCGCGGCCGCGGACTACGCTAAAGGTGAGGCCCTGGACTGCTTCTCCTACCAGGGGTCCTTCGCCCTGCACCTGGGCCGGGGCGCTCAAAAGGTCACATTGGTGGAAAGCTCCGCCGCGGCCCTTGAGCGTGCTCAAGATAACGCCCGCCTCAACGGCCTGGACAACCTGGAGCCGGTTAAAGAAAACGTCTTTGCCTTCCTGAAAGAAGCGGTGGCCCAGGGACGGCGATTTGACCTGATCGTGCTGGACCCTCCCGCATTTGCCAAGAGCCGCCGGGAGCGGCAGGCCGCGGCCAAGGGCTATCATGAAATCAACCGCCGGGCCTTTCAACTGCTTAATCCCGGCGGGGTGCTCATCACCTGTTCCTGCTCCTACAACCTGAGCGAACCGGAATTCCTGGAGATCGTGCGCCAGGCCGCGGCCGACGCCCACCGCCAGGCCCGTCTCATCGAGCGCCGGGGCGCGGCCAAAGACCATCCCGCGCTGCTCTCCCTGCCGGAGAGCATATACCTGAAGTGCTTTATTTTGGAAGTGATTTGATTAAAGCACTTGGTTGATCGGATTATTCCATCTCTTTGAGCACTCCAGGCAAAGGAGGAAGCGACATGGCCATAATCAACATCGGCGGCACCATGCCGGATGGCGTCAAGGTCCATGAGTTTTGGGTTAACTCCGAGGATTTCGTCTGTGCCTCCAGCACCGCAATGGAGGTGGAAGGCGAGTCCAACAAACTTATGGGCAAGCTGTGTCTGCTGACAGATGCCCTGATTATGCTGCCTTATGAAGGGGCCTGGCTGAAGGCCGGAGAATACCTGATCGGCAAGTTGCAGGGGTTGATCCTGGGTGAGTATGCAGACATGGCAAGGATCATGGAACGCCTGGGGCTGATCAACCTCAAGGCTAATTACGAGAAGCTGGACAAGGTCTTGGTCTGGCCGCTGGCCATGATTGAAGGAGACCCCTGGGCGGAGGTCCATTCTTTTTTGGGGATGCGCCGGGGCGCCTCTTTGCATATCCGCATGAACGGCCGGGATTATGCCTTTCAGATGGCCAACCGGGGCTATGAGATAGGTGATTTCGCCAGTGCTCAGGATTTCTGCGAGGCCATTCAACAAAGGCGATAAAAAAATTTCCCTTCCCGATGACGAGATGAGTCAGAAGCATTATTTTGTTAATGAATCATCTCTACAAGGAGGAAGGACCATGGCTCAAGCGCAAAAACCCAAGTGCGACGTGGACCCGGTCTGCAATATCGACCTCACCGCGGAACACGGCAAGTTCATGTACGATTTCGAGGATGAGGTATATTATTTCTGCTCCGAACTCTGTAAAGAGAAGTTCGCGGCCGAGCCCACGAAATATGCGAAAAAGAAGAAAGCCTGAGTAATCCTCACGCAAAGACGCAAAGTCGCAAAGGCGCTGAAAATACTTTACCACAGAGACACAAAGAGCACAGAGATACACAGAGATAATAATTATGGCTTGGCGCTAGGCGCCAAGCCAGATATCTCTTCTCTGTGAAACTCTGTGTCCTCTGTGCCTCTGTGGTTAATCTTTTCTTGCGCCTTTGCGACTTTGCATGAGATATAAACAACCGTCCCCCCTATTTCGCCAACTTTGGGCAATTGACTCCCGGCCTCCCTTCCCATAAAATTAGCCCATGCTGAATCGGTCAAAAGCGCGGCTCATGGCCGCGGCCTGCCTGTCAGTGTGGCTAGCCGCGATTTCTTCAACTTTAGCTGACCCCACCCCACCTCCCCTTACCCCTCCCTCCCCTCCTCAGATTCTGGAGACTTCCAGGGCCCCCCAGGCCGTTAAAATAATGCAGCAAGTGGCCCTGAGTTATGATCCGCAGATGCCCCAGCAGGCCCGGGACCAGGATTTTCTTACCAAAGTGCGCCTGGCGAAGAGCCTTTTAGGCGTGGGCAGGCTCGTTGATCTGCGCCATCAGACCCTAAACTTAAGGCCGGAAGCCGGCGAAATCTCCTGGGAAGACCTGCGCCGCCGCCGCTGGCCCAAAGGCGACCAGGTGGGAGTGACCATCAGCGTGCCGGTCTGGGTGCCCCCGGGGGCCAAGAAGGTGCCGACTTTCTGCGGCTTCGAAAAGAAGTGGCAGACTGTGGCTGCGAACGCGCCCCGGCCCTGCGGCTATGTCTGGCACGTGGCCAGGATGGCGGACATCAACGACAAGGCCCGTTACCGTCCGGAACGAATACAGATTGAAATCAACAGCAAATTCGCGCCCTTAGTCGGCCTCCTCCTGGAATACATCTTCCGGGAAGGCTATTACGACGTCTCCCGCCGGGTGCCCATGTTGGTGGTCCGGGGCGGGGAGGACACTTTTTCCGCGAAGAACGGCCCCGGGCCGGTGGCCGCGGAGTGTCTCAGCTTCCCCGACAATGACGGCAGTTCCCTGGCCGCCACGGTAACCTTGTGCAATTTTCAGGATATGGCCGCCATGTACCACGGGCGCCACGCGCCCGGCTCCAACCACCGCCTGGGCCTGGCCCTGGACCTGAACGACTACAATTTCCGGGGCAACGGCATCGTTGACGGTAACCCCAACGCCATCAGCCCGGCCACCCGGCAATACAACCGCAACGCCATGCACAAGCTGGATGCCCGGAATATGCCGGCCTGGGTCTTTACCGCGGCGAAATGGCTGGGCTGCCGCATCCCTCAGGAATGGAACTACTACGGCTACCAGACAGACTGGGAGCACGTGGACGTGGGGACGGGGCTGGGGCCAGGGCCCAGGGTTCAGGGATCAGGGGGTAGGGATTAGGGGCCTGGGGTCAGGGGGCAGGGGCCAGGGGTCAGTGGCCAGTTGGGGTAGCCGCAAGCATTAGTCTGCGTGAGCACAGGCTGCCTAGCCTGTGCCACCAGGTATCCATTTTCTGGTTCCCAAGCTCCTGCTTGGGAACCCAATTTTCAGGCAAAGCTCAGCTTTGCTTACTTTTCGGCTAAGTAATTAATATTGGATTAATGATATAAGGTGCCCAAGCAGAGCTTGGGCTGCCAATCCCGTTCCCAAGCCGGAGCTTGGGAACGAGAAAAACGGCTAATTTTTAACTGATCACTGATTACTGATTACTGGCTGCTGGCCACTGACTACTGGCTACTACCAATGCTCCAAGACTTCATCCATTCCCTGAGAACCGCGGCGGACCTGCGCGACATTCTCAGCCATTATCATTATCTGCCGGAGAAGCCCGCGGATTACGGCAATTCGACCCTGCCGCCTTCTCTGGTGGAGGCCCTGAAGCGTTTAGGCATCCCCCGGCTGTACCGGCACCAGGCCGAGGCCCTGGCCCGCATCCGGGAGGGTAAAAATATCCTGGTGGCCACGCCCACGGCCAGCGGCAAGACCTTGATCTATAATCTGCCGGTCCTGGAATCCCTCTTCAAAGACCAGAGCGGGCATGCGCTTTACCTCTTTCCTTTAAAAGCGCTGGAGCAGGACCAGCTTAAGGCCTTGCGGGAGTTGGACGCGGCCCTGCCCTTCCCTTTCTTAAGGGCCGGGATTTATGACGGCGACACGCCTCCGGGCGACCGCCAGGCCCTGAAGGCCCGGCCACCGCATGTGCTCATTAGCAACCCGGACATGCTGCACCTGGGGCTGATGCCGTACCACGATTCCTGGGTGGAGTTTTTCGGCAAACTCAAGTTCGTGGTGGTGGATGAAGTGCACACCTACCGGGGCATCATGGGCAGCCATATGGCCCAGGTGCTGCGGCGGCTCCGGCGCATCTGCGCGCACTACGGCGCGTCGCCGCAATTTCTATTCTCTTCGGCCACCATCGCCAAACCGGACGAATTCATCCGCAAGCTCACCGGCCTGGAAGTGGAGATCATTGAAGAGAGCGGCGCTCCCCAATCCGGGCGGCATTTCCTGTTTTTAAATCCCCCCGCGGGCGCGCCCACGGTGGCCGCGCAGATTTTTGCCCAGGCCATCCGCCAGGGGTTGGCCACCATCTGCTTCACCCAGGCCCGGAAGCTCACGGAGTTGATCCACGTCTGGTCCCAGCGCCTGGTCCCGGAGTTGCGCCGGTATATCAGCTCCTACCGGGCCGGTTTTCTCCCGGAAGAGCGCCGGGAGATCGAACACGCCCTGGCCACCGGCAAGATGCGGGGGGTGATTTCCACCAGCGCCCTGGAGATGGGGATCGATATCGGCGGCCTGGACGTCTGCATCCTGGTGGGTTACCCCGGCACCATGGTCACCACCTGGCAGCGCGCGGGCCGGGTGGGCCGTCAGGGCCGGGATTCCCTCATCGTCCTGGTGGCCCAGGCCGACGCGCTGGACCAATATTTTATCAAGTATCCGGACCAGTTCTTCGGCCGGCCCATGGAGACCGCGATTGTCGACCCGGACAACCCTTACGTGGTGAAGGACCATCTGCCTTGCGCCGCCCAGGAACTGCCGCTTAAAGATGACGACGCCTTTTTTGACCTCAAGGCTCACGCCGCGTTGGTCCAGGAACTGGCCCAGAAGAACCACCTCCTCCAGGGCCACGGCGGCGACGCCTGGTTCGCGCGGGCCCGTTTCCCCCAGAAAGAAGTAAATATCCGGGGCATGGGGGACAGCTTTCCCATTTTTCTGGAGGGGAAAAAGAAACCCCTGGGGTCCATCGACGGCCACCGGGCCTTGCGCGAGTGCCATCCCGGCGCGGTCTATCTCCATAAGGCCAGGACTTACGCGGTGCAGAAACTGGACCTGGAGCGGCGCAATATCTGGGTGGAGCCCATTGAGCCCAATTATTTCACCCGCATCCAGACGGACAAGGACACGGAGATTCTAGAGGTGCGGGAGCGCCGCCGTGTCGCCCAGTTTACCGCCTATACCGGCAGGCTGAAGGTCACCGAGCATCTGCTGAGCTACGAAAAACGGCGGCTGCCCGGCCAGGAGCTTATGGGCCAGGTGCCCCTGGAACTGCCGCCTTCCATCTTCGAAACCGTGGGCATGTGGCTGGAGATCCCGGACGACGTGAAGAACGCGGTCTATACGGAAGGCCTACATTTTATGGGCGGCATCCACGCCTTGGAGCACGTGCTCATCGGCATGTTCCCGCTCTTTGCCCTGGCGGACCGCTACGACATCGGCGGCATCTCCCACCCCGCGCATCCCCAGGTGGGACGCGCGGCGATCTTTATCTATGACGGTTATCCGGGGGGCATGGGCCTGGCGGAACGGGCCTTCGAGATTCTGGAAGACCTGCTGAAACGCACCCGGGAGCTCATCGACGCGTGCGTGTGCGAAGACGGCTGCCCTTCCTGCGTCCATTCCCCCAAATGCGGTTCCGGCAATAAACCCTTGGACAAGGAAGCCGCGGTCCTTACCGCGTCTTTGCTCCTGGGGATGGAAACCTTAACCGCGGCCGCGGCCCCGCCGGAGCCATACACCGCCGCCCTACCCTCTCCTGAGCTGGAGGAACCGGAGCCGGAGACCTGGATCAGCGGCCGGAAAGTGGGATTCCTCGACCTGGAGACCTGTTGCTCCGCCGCGGACGTGGGCGGTTGGGGCCAATGCCACCGCATGGGCGTCTCTTTAGCCGTCTTAGGCGAGTCCAACCCGCCCCGCATGGACGCCTACCGGGAAGGAGACCTGGAACGTCTGGCGCAACGCCTCCAGGAACTGGACCTGGTGGTGGGCTTCAACGTCAAACGGTTCGATTACCGGGTTCTTCAGCCCTACACCTCCATTGACCTGGCCGCTTTGCCCACTCTCGATATCCTGGAGGAAATCCAGAAAAATCTGGGCCACCGCCTTTCCTTGGGGCATCTGGCGGAAAAGACCCTGGGGGAAGCCAAAACAGGGGACGGCCTCCTGGCCCTGGAGCTTTACGCCGCGGGGAATTGGGAGGAACTGGAGTCCTATTGCCGCCAGGACGTGGTCCTAACCAAGCGGCTCTTCACTTTCGGGGTGGAGAAGGGCTACCTCCTCTACCAGCACCGCCAGGGCGCGTTGGTGCGGGTGCCGGTGGACTGGCGGGAAGAGCGGTTCTTTGGGGGGATAAGAAGAGATTTACCTTAAAAAAAGTCAGGGTACAAGGAACTATTAAATAACGACTTTGGTTTTGATGCTAAATCATCAAGGCCGATATTTTTCTCCTTTAAGAAGCTTGTTTCTTTTAGTATTCTGGTGTCCCCAATAATCAAGTTATGATACTTGGACGTGGTCAATTTTTAGATGACTGGCCCAACTTCTGCGCCCTTTGATAGGGTATGACCCGATCGGCGACGACCACCCGATTCCGTCCCCCCTCTTTAGCAAGATAGAGCGCGGCATCCGCGGCGTAGATGATTATCTCAATCGTTTCGCCATGTTCGGGATAATTAGCCACCCCAAAAGAAGCGGTAATTTTGCCTAAAGAATGACCCTGGTGTTGGATATCAAGCTCGCTCAATAGATGGCGCAGTTCTTCCGCCCGCTTATATGTATTTTCCAAATCGGCGTCAGGTAAAATCAGTAAAATTTCTTCTCCCCCATAACGGCAGGGAACATCCTCCTGGCGGATATTCTTTTTAAAAAAACTTCCCAAAGAAGCCAGAAGGGTATCGCCCGCTTCATGTCCGTAAGTGTCGTTAAACCCCTTAAAATGATCGATATCCAGCAAAATAATGCCGATGTTACTTCTCTTTCTCTTTGCGCGGTGAATTTCCCGGCTGAGGGTTTCTTCCATATATCGCCGGTTATATAAACCTGTTAGGGGATCAATAATGGATTGGAGATGCAGAGTCTCTCTCAAGTTCAAGTTAGCCAGAGCCAAGGAGATTTGCTTGGCGACAGTGATGGCAAGTTGTTGATTCAGAGCCAACAAAGAATAGTCCGATTTTTCGGCTATTTCAGCGGTGCATTGGGGTGAATCCTGCAAGTAGATTAGCCCTAAAATTTCACCTTGGGCAATTAATGGAACACACATGTATTCGGAAGAGGAAGCGGGTATGTGTTTGCAAACCAATCCTGAAGAAAGGTTCTTGCCGATATGCACGCCGCCACGCCGCAAGGCCCAGCAATCATTTAAGCTGAATACCTCTTCATTGAAGGAGATGCCCCCCCAACTGGTTACTTCTTGTAAGAATACGCCTTTTCGAGGGGCCACAATAAAGAGGGTGCCTGCCAGGTCGGGAAACAAGCGGGGGATTACCTGGGCGATGCACTGATAAGCTTCTTGAAGATTAAGGCAAGACTGGAACATTTCTCCCATTTCATTCAGCAGGGAGATTTGTTGGTTATGTTTATTTATATTGGTAATCGTATTTTCGAGTTTTGACATTGCGGAATGCAATGTTACTTCAGTCTGGCGTGCTTCCGTAATATCAAATAAAACTCCACTGATGTAATCGATATTACCTTGAATATCACAAATAATACGGCTGCGTTCCTGTATCCAAATTAATTGTCCATTTCTATTTTTTATTCTATATTCCCGAACATAAGCCATATCACTTTTTAAGGCTTCGATGAATATCTTTTTGGCTTTTTGCCAATCCTCTTCCATCACAATGTCAGACCAGTTCTTTCTATTTTTTTCGAACATCTCGCGAGGATAGCCGGTGATACTCATGACTTTGTTATCATAGAATCTGACCGTCCCATCGCTGTACCCAGTAAAGACTATGGCCGGAATATTACATACCAATAATTGATATTCCTGCTGACTTTGAGCAAGCCGCTTTTTATCTCGATCCATGGCAATAAACAGGGGACTAATCAGGGCCACGCCCAGGAGCATTAAGGTGGAGATCCCCAGGGTGGTAACTGCAGAAGCAATGTCGACGGAAGAAATTTGGGAACCGGGAAGCCAACCATAAAGAGCCAGGCAACGTCTTAAAGCCATGAGCAGATTGGCAGAGGCTATGAAAGTCCAGGCTATTACCCTGCCGGTGATGGGAATCAGCCGGAAGGCCAAAATAGCCGCGGCAAATTGCACTAAGATCGAAGATAGGACAATAAGTTTAATGACGAAATCCATAACGTGCTGTTTATTTAATAAGAATTTGCAGCCTGAATTTATTCTGATCAATTTATCGTAAAAAATGATGTTCTACTTTAAATGGGAATCAGGGATAACAAAAAAAGTAGGCAAAGGCCCCTCAGGTTCCGTCTTTGCCATTCTTTTCTTGCCCTTTAGCCCGGCATAATTTATCATTTGCCAAAAACCACGAAAGGGGAGCGAAAATGAACCGGAAAAGCCGGTGGTTCGCCGGGGTTTGCTGCCTGGCGCTGCTGCTCTTTATTGCCGCGGTTTCTTTGGCTGCCGATGTCGAGCCCAAAGTCGGACAGACGGTCAATGCCAAATTTCCCAAACCCGCGACCGATGAGGAAGCCAAATACTTCGGCCTGGATACCGCCAAGGAATTTACCTTGAAGGACGTCAAAGCGCCCTATGTGTTGGTGGAGCAGTTCAGCACCACCTGTCCCCATTGTCTGCACCAGGCTCCCATCATGAACCAACTTCATAATCTGGTGGGTCAGGATGCGGCGCTAAAAGACAAGATAAAGTTCATGGGGTTGGGTCAGGGAAACGACGCCAATGCCGTAAAGATGTGGAAAGCCTTCCAAAAGATCCCCTTCCCCCAGATTGCCGATCCCAAGAGCTCTTTCGGTGACGCCCTGAATTTCCATCCCTATCCGGTGAGCGTGCTCCTTGATAAAAACGGCAAAATCCTCTGGGTCCACATCGGCACCTTCGAAAGCGCGGACGAGGCCCTGAAGGAGATTAAGAAAGTAGCGAAGTAAAGAGAATTAACCACAAAGGCACAAAGAACACCAAGGGCACAAAGCAAATATTTATGATTTGGCGTTTCACGCCAAAGCCTAAAAATATATCTTAGTGAACCTTTGTATCTTGGTGCCTTTGTGGTTAAGTCTTTATTTATGCTCCCGATGACAAGTCACCATCTGGCTATGCAAATCCCGCAGTTCATGTTGCAGCATATCTAATTGCTTATTTTTCCAGGCCAGTTCCAGGTTGGCCGTGTGTTCCAGGAAAATCTGCATCTCCGCTTGCCACTCCGGTTCCGCGAAATGATTGAATTCCCGGGCAGCAGCGACAAACTCCTGTAACTTATTCTCTTCGGGAAAATGGCCCTGGGCTGAGGTCTTTTCCAATTCCCGAAAGGTAATGCCCAGCTTTTTCTTGATTTCTTTAAAACTCGCCAGTTGCCGCAGCCCTTCATCCTTGCAGGGCACAAAGTCCGTCGCGGCGTAGGCGGGCGGGAGCCATTTGACGCTGACCTTGGCGGCCGGGCGGCCTTTCTTTTCTTTGATATGCAGGCTGGCTTCGATTCCCGGAGCCAGCGCGATATCTTCAGCCGCCTCCCCCTGCCGCAGGCGTTGGGCCAGGGTCTCCAGGTGGGCGGCCAATTCCTGGCGTAAAGCGTCGGTGGAATCTTTATCATTCATAATTAAAATCCTTACCACCAAGACACAAAGACACAAAGTTTCACTAAGAAGAGATTTATTTATTTGGCGCACAGCGCCAACACAATAAAATTTATCTTAGTGTATCTTTGTGCCTTTGTGCCTTTGTGCCTTGGTGGTTAATTCTTTTTTCACAATGGGAAATCCACTTTGATCTTAAACATTTCATAAGCCGGCAAGCTCAACACCTGGATGCCCGTTTCCTTGGAAATCTCCCCCAGAATCTCCTCCACCTTGGCAGGGGATTTGGCGATGAGGGTGAACCAGACGTTGAAGTGGTGGCGGCGCAGATAATTGTGAGTGACGCCGGGGTAGCGGTTCACCGTCTGTGCGAACTGCTCCACCTGCTCCGGGGGCACGCTGGCCGTGCACAGGGTGCTGGTGTAACCCAGTTTCCGGGAAGTAAAATTCGCGCCGATGCGGCGGATGACGCCTGCGTCGCCCATGGCCTGCACCCGGCGCATAACTTCGTCTTCCGAGGCCCCTACCCTCTTCCCCATCTCCGCGTAGGGCCGGGAGACGATGGGGAAATGAGACTGGATTTCGTTGAGGATGGCCTTGTCCAGGTCGTCTAATTTCGGCTGTGTCATAATTATAACCTTCACCACAAAGACACGAAGACACAAAGTTTCACCAAGGAAAAGATTTATGCTTTGGCGTGAAACGCCAAAGCATGAATAATATCTTAGTGTATCTTGGTGCTCTTTGTGTCTTGGTGGTAAATCTTTCCTTCCTCAGCCCTCATACGGACAAATAGGGTCCTCCCCCAGGACGTCGCCGATCATGGCGTAGGCCCGGGCCCGGCAGCCGCCGCAGACTTTGCGGTATTGGCAGGTGTGGCACCTGCCTCGGTAATCGTCAACTGCCCGCAATTGCTGAAACAGCTCGGAATTAGCCCAGATTTCCGGAAAAGGGGTTTCCCGGATGTTCCCGGCCACCAATTCCAGGTAGCCGCAGGGCTGCACTTCGCCTTTATAAGAAACAAACGCGAAACCTTGCCCCCCCAGGCAGCCTTTGGTCATGGCCTCCATGCCGTGGGTGGCGGCGCTGATCTTTTCCTCCCGCTGGGCCGCGTCCTGGCGCCAGAGACGGTAATACTGGGGCGCGCAGGTGGGCTTGATGAACAGCTTGCCTTCTTTCTGCTTCTCCAGCAGCCAGCGCAGGGTCTCTTCGTATTCTTCAGGGCTGACGATCTGGTCCCGGATTTCCTCCCCCCGGCCCATGGGCACCAGGACAAAAACGTGGTGGGCCGCGGCCCCCAGGGAGATAGCCAACTCATGGATGGCCGGGAGTTCCCCCCGGTTGGCCCGGGTGACGGTGGTGTTGATCTGGAAAGGCAGGCCCACCTCCCGGCACGCGGCGATGCCCGAGAGAGCGCCTTCATACGCGCCGGGCACCGCGCGCAGCGCGTCATGGCTGGCCGCAGTGGCCCCGTCGATGGAGATGCTCAGGCGTTGGATGCCCACTTCTTTCAAGTGCTGGGCGATTTCCGGAGTAAGGAGCGTGCCGTTCACGGCCATGACCATGCGGTGGCCTTTCTCGGTGCCGTGGGCCGCGAGGTCGTAGATATCATCCCGGAGAAGAGGCTCGCCGCCGGTTAAAATGACCACCACCTGGCCCATGGTGGAAAGGTCGTCCAGGAGCTTGATGCCCTCCGTGGTGGTCAGTTCGCCGGGATAGGGCCCGGAGCCCGCGGCCGCGCGACAATGGAGGCAGGCCAGGTTGCAGCGCCGGGTGGTCTCCCAGGCGAGCAACCTGAGTGCAGGGATTTTGGGTTCTACGGAAGAATGGGGATGTTTCATAACTATTAATTCAAAGTTCAAGGTTCAAAGTTCAAGGTTAAGAGCATGCTGGACTTTCCATTTTTATTCCCAAGCCAGGTTGGGCTTCAATTCGTCTAAAATTAAGATATCAGAGTACTGCTGGCAAGGCCAGTTCTACCCCAATATTTTCTTGGGGCCAGGGTGTTTGCCAGGAACAGATGATTTATGATATTTGAACAGAAGTAAATTACCCTGCAAGACGGAGACAGCCATGCCCGACTGCCGCACCCTGTCCCAGGACCTGGTGAACGCCCTGTCCCTGAAATACGAACCCGTAGGCGTGACTCTATATAAGGAAACCGACTCCCTGCCGCCGGGCGTGCCCTTTACCGACGAGAAATTCAAGAGCTACTGCCAGGCCTTGGTGTTGGCCGGAGAGGGCCGGACTATGCTACTGCAAAAAGACCAGATGGGCTGCAAGCTGGGCACCGCGGTCCTGGGGTTCGAAAAGGGCAAGGAACTGGAGGAATACCTGGACGACGGGGTCCTGGAAAAATACGGAGTGGGGTTATTCGCCAGCGAGGAGGCCTCCGCAGCCACCATCCGCCAGGCCGTTTACCTGAAGCCGGGACAGACCCGGGCCGCGTTCATCGCGCCCCTGTCGGCCTTTCAGGATGCGCCCCAGGTGGTGGTCTTTACCGCGGACAGCGAACAGGTGATGTGGCTGCTCTATGCGGTCAACTTTGAAAGAGGCGGCCGCATGGACTTGCCGCAATCCGGTGGCGCGTTGGGGGGCTGCTCCGACATCACCGCCATGCCGCTCTTACAAGGCATTCCCAACATCACCTTCCTGGGCCTGGGGTGCCGGGTCAAGACCGGCCTGGACCCCTGCCACCTGATGCTGGGCATCCCCGGCCTCGACCTGGAATCCACCCACAAACATATCCAGGAAATGGCCAAACCCATCGCCATGCTGCAGAAGGCGCGCACGGGGGGGTAAATCTGTGAAGTTTTACCCGCGTCGGATGCGCCCTGGCATCAAAAAAGCACAGTCATTTCGCCTGTGCTTTTTTGATTAACTTTGAACCTGGAACTAATTAAGCGTCAAGCTTTGGGCAATGCGGTCGAATAGAGGCATACAGCTTTTAAACCGCGCGTCCAGTTCCTCGTCCTTCTTGAGGGATTCCACCCGGCACTGGATGGTGATCATCTTATCACTCACCGGCAGGAGGTAATTGGTGACTTTCATGTGCGCGTTGTTTTTAAAATCCTCAAAAGACACCGCCACGCCTTCCTGTCCGGCCAGCTTGATGGGCCGGGAGGAAACCGCGCAATACTTGCACCGGTAGCCCGCCAAAATGCCGTTGAACAGCTCTTGCCGGAACTTCTCCGAAATCAGCGGCGACCTGGGCGGATCGGGAACCACGAACAAGACCACGGATTCCAGGCCTTTTCCCTGGCCGCTGGTAAATTTCACCAGGGCCCGGGAGCTTTCCGGAGGCTCCTGTTGCCAACCCTGGGGGTATGTCAGGCGGAAGTTGACCCCGAGGGACCGGGGATTATGCGCGGAGGAAAAAACCCGGGTTCCTCCTGCGAGAAGTCCCGGGTCCGCAGGTCCCGGCGCGGAACTGGAGATTTTGGTCTCCGGGGAAAAGAAATTCCGCACCGCCAGGGCCGGGTCCAGGACCGCGGTGGGGCACTGGCATAGATCATAAGCCACTTTGGCGGCCACGATGCCGATATAGAGGGAAACCAGGACGGCGATGAGCCGCCAATGCTTGGGCAAAGGCTGGTGATAGCCGGGCAGCGGCGGGTGGGTCTTGGCCGGGGCATCCATTTAGCCGTTCTCCGAGTGCAAGTCTCAGGTCGAGGCGCTGATTTCTAGATAATCAATCGGAAGGTCAGGGTAATACTTTAAACGCAGGGGGCTTTGGCTTATATGGTTATTGAAAAATTAAACCTTGCATATTAAATAATACGATTATTTCCTTTACTCCGAAAACGTAGCAATTGTCCAAAGGTGACGATGCCCTCAATTTCCCCTCCCCCTTGAGGGGGGAGGGATAGGGAGGGGGTGGCGTCTTCGAACCGTCGCTCATTTAAGACGCCACCCTCCCCCTAACCCCCTCTCCCCAAGGGAGGGGGGACTTTATCTGCCCGCTCTCTTCAGTAAGTAGTGGCTTCTTGAATTCTCCATCCCTCCGGTTTGTTGGAAACCGGAGCTATGGCAATAATCGATTTAAATAATTTTAGAAAGGAAGGCCATGATCAATCAATACCCAGGAGCGCCGCCGCCAATAGTGAATATCGATGCCTATCCCCGGACCCTGGGGGTCTTGTTTCTGTTGATCGGGCTGGTTTGCGGCGCAGTGGCCTTCTATTTTCCCATCCGCGATATTATTGACGGCGCGACCAAAATCACCCTCTTCTCCAAGGCGGTCTGGGCTTTCATTACCTGCACCGGTATAGGTTTAATCTTTATTATTCTGGGTCCTATCCCGGCCCGGCTGGCGCTGAAATACGCGGCTTTAAGGGGTTGGAAAAAATGGCTGGTCATCGCCCTGGTGGTGGTTTTCTTTGCGTACGCCGGAATAGCGCTGCAGGAGTCCATCCAGGAGTATTTGGGGCAACTGGGCTATGAGGTGAAATTTGAATAATCCATCCGGCAGGCTTGAACCGGGGAGGTTTGTTCTTATCATAAGTGGGTAAGACAGCAGCAAAGGAGGAAATCAAATGCAGCTGCACCAGAGGTCACGCCGGTCGCTTGGGTTTATTGCTTTCATTCTTATCGCCCTCATCCTGCCGCCAGCGGTGATTGATTCACAGGGTTGGGCACAAGACAAGCCCGCCGCTCCTGGCGCTCCCCCGGACATCAAAGTCCCCAAGGGAACCATGGACGCGGTTACCGCCATCCTCACCCGGCGCAGCATCCGGGATTATACTCCCCGTCCGGTTCCCGAAGAGACCATCAAGCTGCTCCTGGCCGCGGGGATGGCCGCGCCTTCGGCCTTCAACGAACGCTCCACCGAGTTCGTGGTGGTCAATGATCCCAAGATTCTCAAAGAATTTACCCAGGTCAATCCCCAGTCTTTGCAGCTTAAAAAGATGACCGTGGGCATCGTGGTCTGCGGCAACCAGAATAAGGAGAAGAATAAAGGCCAGGGATACTGGCAGTTGGACGGCGCGGTGGCCTCGGAAAATATCCTCATCGCGGCCCACGCCCTGGGCCTGGGCGCGGTCTGGACCGCGATTTACCCTTATCCGGACCGGATTCCCAAGGTGCAGAAATTACTCAATCTCCCCCCGGAAGTCATCCCCCTGAACATCATCCCCATCGGCTTCCCCGCGGAAAGGAAGATGCCGGAGAATCGTTATGACCCTTCCCGGGTTCATAATAACCGTTGGTAGTCGGAGGTATCCGAAAATATAACTTTTTACCCCACCAGCCACGCCGCGGTCACCAGTATCCAGGTGGCTTCATTGGCCACCTCGCTCAAGGCCGCGGCCAGGCGGTTGCGGTCCCAGCCTGCTTCCCGGATGGCGAACCAAAGTTGCCCCAACCTGGTGAGGATGCCGATGTGACCCGCCAGGAGCATACCTCCGGCCAGGCCCGCGCCGCCCACGGTAAAAATCTTATAGGCCAGGGTGAATTGGGGTAAGCCGATGAAACACATGCCTATCCCGGCGTTCACCATGGGATCAGTGAGGGGGAAGGACCGGACCCGGGCATAGAGCAAGGTGCCAAGCAGCCCCACCCCCACCATCACCGCGGTCGTCGTGTCTTTGGTGTCCCACTGTTCCGTCCCCCGCCAGATGAGCAGCCCCAGGTTGGCAGCAATGACCAGGGTCCAGGCCCCGTAGGTGAGCACGGTCTGGAGGGTCACCCGGCTGGGTGCGCGGCGGTGGGCCCGGAGCGTCAGTTCCAGGTTGATCAGCAGAAAGGTGAGCCAACAGGCCAGCCAACTGACGTTCACTCCCTGGGAGGTGGTGAGCAGGCGCAGGAATTGGCTGCCGCCGGAGATCAGGGCCAGGGTTATTTGAAGGATAAAAATAGCGTCTGCGGTGAGTTGTTTGGCGTTGGGCATGGATAGTAGCCAGTTGTCGGTAGCCAGTAGCCAGTTAAAAAATTAACCACTATCTACTATCGGGGACCTATTTCAACCTATTTTGCAGCTTCAGATAATACGTTTTCGCCATGCAAGAGGCCGCAAGGAGGGGTATTTAAGTCCCCCTTTTCTAAAGGGGGATTTAGGGGGATTTTTAGGCGCTTATAAAATCCCCCCTAACCCCCTTTAGAAAAGGGGGGGAATTTTTTCCATTCTTACCATCATCTTGCTGATCCAAGACGACACCTGAAGTAAGTTGTGACATGACTTCCACTGACCACTGGCTACTGACTACTTGTAATGACACCTTACGTTAACATACGGCTAAAAGCATGACGACGGTATTCAGACACATAAACTTGCATAGGGGTTCTTCCCCCGAGACCCTGATGCGGACGCCGGGTGTTGTATTCGAAATCCCAG
>Ga0233422_10000012_pt1 | contig 124986 bp, 136 predicted proteins | sample Watercolumn_Mata_2_FD_182724 | JGI IMG/M metagenome (GOLD analysis project Ga0233422, IMG submission 182724) | Freshwater microbial communities from Lake Matano, South Sulawesi, Indonesia - Watercolumn_Matano_2014_110_MG | ecosystem: Environmental > Aquatic > Freshwater > Lake | place...
GGGGTGTGGGGGAGGGGGTAAGGGCCCACCGGCCCTTAGCCCCCTCCCCCACAATCTCTCCTAACTCCTACCAATTCCAGGTGCCGTCCGGATTCCAGCGGCTGGGCAAAGGCGGCAGCAGCCCCATTCTTTCCAGGAAATTGCCGGTTATGGATCGGCTATCTTGAGAAAACCCTGATTCTTCCCGGCATTTTTGATCCGGTTCATATTTCAATTTACGGGCATCGCCAGCGCTGGATAGACGGTATCCCTTCTTGTCCAGACCTTTTTCCTTCCCTGCGCAAATTGGCGATAGGTAAGTGCGGTTCTGGTCATCGAGCAGCACCACGGCATGGTCCGGCATGTCTCGGGAAGGCACGATAAAAAAACCGGCCATCAGCGTGAAACCCAACAAGATAAAAAAGAATCTGATGGTGGGTAACATGGCTTATTGCCCCTCTCCTCCCAACAGTCCTCGCGGCCGGATAAATAGCACCAATAGCAGCACCACAAAGGCAATGACGTCCTTATATGCGCTGCTGATGTAAGCCGCGCCCAAGGTTTCCAGCAGCCCCAGGATCAGGCCACCCAGGATGGCCCCGGGAAAGGAGCCGAAGCCCCCCAGAATGGCCGCGGCAAAGCCTTTGAGGCCCAGGAGCACGCCCACGTCGTAAGCCAGGGTGGTGATGGGGGTTACCAAGCACCCGGCCAGGCCCCCCAGGGCCCCGGCCAGGGCAAAGCTCATGGCCTTGACCCGCTGCACCTTCAAGCCCACCACGGCCGCGGCCGCTTCGTTAGCGGCCACCCCCCGCATGGCCAGGCCCATGGAGGTTTTTCTAAAAAAGAGGACCAACAAGACGATGGCCGCCGCGGTCAAAGCCAGAATCCACAGGGTCTGGGGCAAAATGGTGGCGCCCAGCAGTTTCACCGCATCTTCCCCGGACAAAGGCGGCACGGCCATGCGGTTTTTCCCCCAGATAAGTTTCATTACCCCCCGGAGAATGATGGACAGGCCGATGGTCAAAAAGATCAGCACCAGGTGGCTCTGGGAACGGGAAGGCCGTAGGCCGATTTCTTCCACGGCCATGGCCGCCAGAGTCACGCCAAAGACGGCCGCGGCCAGGGCCGCGGGCATGGGCAGACCTGCGGCGAACAAGGCGCTGAAGAGGATCATCCCCCCCAGGGAGACAAAATCCACCTGGGTGAAATTGACGATGCCCATGGTGTTGTGCACCACCCCGAAACCCAGGGCCACCAAAGCGTAGATCGCGCCCCCGGTCAGCCCGGCGAAGATGAACTGAAGCAAGTCTTGAAGGTTTATCAAAGAATTTGCCTAATTGCCGCTGGATTTCCGACTCCTTCGGTTAAGAGCCTTAAATTAAAAAGAATATATGTAGGGACCGAGGCTGGCAAGGAAAAAGAGAAAGTGTATCTGCCGTTAGGGGTAGTTCCAGGGACTAGGGAACTTTGAGAAACAAACTTCGTTTGATATTCCCCGGTTAATGGGCTATTATAAATTATTAGGGGAAATTAGGCACATATGAACTCGTTGGCGGATTTTGCCCCAGGCAATTTCGTGGTGGATCTGAAGAATTTGGAGCGCCTTCTGGACCTTCTCCAGGAGGGGATCATCGGCCACGACAAGGCCCGGAGAATCTTTTTCTTTAACCGCGCGGCCGCGGAATTGACCGGCTTCCGCAAAGAAGAGGTCTTGGGCCGGGACTGCCATGAGGTCTTCGGCGGTCCCTTGTGCGGCAAGCAGTGCTCTTTTTGCGGAGGGGCCCCGGATTCCTGGACCGAGTTGAACTACCCCCTGAACATCGTCACCCGGCAAGGGGAGCCCAAGCAGGTGGAAATGTCGGTGGTGGGGATGAAAGACCAGGAAGGGCGCTTCGCCGGGGTCTTAGCCGTGGTCAAAGACATCACCAGCCTGGTGGGCTTGAAACTCTGGACCGGGGAGTCCGTAGGTTTTGCGGGAATCGTGGGCAAAGACCTCCAGATGATCCAGATCTTCAAACAAATCAGCCGGCTGGCGGAAAGCGACTATTCCGTGTTAATTACCGGAGAAACGGGCACCGGCAAGGAGCTGGTGGCCGCGGCCATACACAGCGAGTCCCGGCGCACCCGCGGCCCATTTGTCCCCGTCAATTGCGGAGCTCTGCCGGAAGGAGTGGTGGAGAGCGAACTTTTCGGCCACGTAAAAGGCGCGTTCTCCGGCGCGCTCCGGGATAAGAAAGGCCGTTTTGAGCTGGCCCACGGCGGCACCATCTTCCTGGATGAAGTGGCGGAACTGCCTAAAAATATGCAGGTTAAGCTTCTCCGGGTTTTGGAAAACGGCGCGTTTGAGCGGGTGGGCGGGGAAAAGACCATCACCGTGGACGTGCGCATCATCAGCGCCACCAACCGGGATTTGAAAAAAGAGATAGAAAGAAAGAATTTCCGTCGGGACCTCTATTACCGGTTGAACGTAGTGCCTTTACACCTCCCGCCGCTGCGGGAACGGAAAGGGGATATTCCCCTATTAACTGAATATTTTCTGAACCGGGCCCGGAAGCGGGGAGACAAAATTCCCCGGTTTTCTCCGGAAGCTCTCTTCCTGCTACAGAAATATTCCTGGCCGGGGAACGTCCGGGAATTGCAAAACGCAGTGCATTATGCTCTTGCTAGAAACGAAGGGGGGATGATGGGGCCCGAAGAGCTCCCCCAAGAAATCCGGGGTGAAAGCTCCCGCCGGGGTCCGGCCCCCAAACTGAACCGGGACGCGGTGCAAGCCGCGCTCGCCCAATGCCGTGGCAACAAGGTGCAGGCCGCCAGGCTTCTGGGCGTGGGCCGGGCCACCCTCTACCGTTTCCTTATGTCTCAAGAAACAGTTTTGTCTCATAACCATACTTGAGACACTCAGCCCTGTCTCTTATCCTGCAAATATCCTGATTTTCATCATCCTTACTTTTCTCATGTGTCTCAGTAATGTTCTTCCATCTTCCCAGGAAGAGAACTGCGGCAGTCATTTCTATCTTTATTATCAAATAAAATAAAATAGTTATGACTGGTTCTTTTTTGCCAGAACTGGCATGTAATTTGGATTATGGACTGTAGATGCAGAAGTTCTTAAAGGTTGAGGGCGATAAAAGTGGGCAAAGAAGCAAATGAATGCCTGAAAAAAACCCTGGAAATGGCCACAGCCATGTTGGACCTGGCGGATGCGGGTGACGCGGCCCGGGAGGACGTGGGCTGCGGCGTGCTCTACGGGGTGCTGCGAGATTCAGCCTACAAACTCCAGAGGCTGGCCGAGGCGGAGCGGGAGGCCCACATCAGGAAAGGACGCTGGCAAATCTAAGGAATGGGCGCCAAAAGTCATATCACCGAAAAAAAAGAATTAAAAAGGAGAAACCATGAGCAAGACCGAACAGAACCTGATGGAGGCCTTTGCAGGTGAATCCCAGGCCAACCGGAAGTACCTGGCCTTTGCCAAACAGGCCGAAAAAGAAGGATATCCCCAGATCGCCAAGCTTTTCCGGGCCGCAGCCGAGGCGGAAACGGTCCATGCCCATGCCCATCTGCGGGCCCTGGGCGGCATCCACAGCACCGCGGAGAACTTAAAGAGCGCCATTGACGGGGAAACCCACGAATTCAAGAACATGTATCCTGGGATGATCGCCGCGGCCAAGGAGGAGGGAAACAAGGTAGCCGAGAGGAGTTTCTCCTATGCCAACGAAGTGGAGAAGATCCACGCCGCGCTTTATGAAAAGGCCCTGAAGAACATGGACAAAAAGGAAGACGTGGATTATTACGTCTGTTCCGTCTGCGGCTATACCTGCGAAAAAGAACCGCCGGACAAGTGTCCGGTGTGCGGCGCCAACCCCAAGGCCTTCTCCAAGGTGGCTTGATCCGGGAGGACGGGGACTATGGCGGGGCGGCAATGCCCCTTTTGCGGGGCGCAAAGTTTTTATGTCAAGGACCCGGATGACCAATACGAGATCTTTGAATTTGACCTGGCGGAGGGCCAGGTCCAGTTCAAGCCCCAGGAGGAGGGTGCCTCACTGCCCCCTCCCATCCGAGAAGAAACTGAAACCTATTGCGGTCTCTGTTCCTGGCATGGGAAGTTCAACACCTTGAAGCGTACGGGTTAACGGTAATGCCGTCCAAGGATTGCCCACGGAGACCCAGGACAATCACGGTCGTATTAATCCAAGGAGAAGAACCATGACTGAAAAATTGCAGGTCTATAAATGTGAAGTTTGTGGGAACCAAGTGGAAGTGCTGCATACCGGCGCCGGGGAACTGGTCTGCTGCGGCCAGCCCATGAAAAATTACGTGGAAAACACCGTGGATGCGGCCCGGGAAAAGCATGTACCGGTGATCGAAAAAATCGCCGGCGGTTTCAAGGTGAAGGTGGGAAGCGTCGCCCATCCTATGGAAGAGAAACATTACATCGAGTGGATTGAGGTCGTGGCCGACGGCAAGGCCTACCGGCAGTTTCTCCAACCGGGCCAGGCTCCGGAAGCCATCTTCCCCATCGAGGCCCGGGAGGTGACGGCCCGGGAATACTGCAACTTGCATGGGCTATGGAAGGCCTAACCGGCAGAAGACGGGGCCGGATGCCTGACCAGGCGGACTCTCGGGGTTAAGACGCCACAGAGGTGATTTTCCGCCCCTATCCCCCTATCCTTGGCAGATAGGGCAGGCGCGCTAACCCCGGCTCGCTAATTTCTTCCAGTCGGTAACCGGCCCGCTGGACAACTGCGATTCGGGTATTATTATTCAATTGTGAAATCAACAAAAAAAATTCCCAGGGAATGGGCCGCAGGAAGGCCGCAAAACCTAGGTCTATCTTATCAAAGGAGGGGAGCAATGCCATGGACGCCCTGATGCTTTCGCGGCTGCAGTTTGCGGCAGCCACCTTTTTCCACTTCATCTTCGTCCCCTTGACCCTGGGGCTATCCATCCTCATCGCCATCATGGAAACCAAATTTGTCAGAACCGGTGATGAGGAATACCGGCGGATGGCCAAATTCTGGGGAAAAATCTTCATCATCAATTTTGCCGTGGGGGTGGTCACCGGCATCACCCTGGAATTTCAATTCGGCACCAACTGGTCTCGATATTCTCGCTACGTGGGGGACATCTTCGGCTCGATTTTGGCCATTGAAGCCACCCTGGCCTTTTTCCTGGAATCCACCTTCCTGGCGGTGTGGATTTTCGGCTGGAAACGCCTCTCCCCTAAACTCCACTGCCTGTGCATCTGGCTGGTGGCCTTTGCCTCCAATCTCTCAGCTCTGTGGATTTTGATGGCTAACGCCTGGATGCAGCACCCGGTGGGCTACACCCTGCGGAACGGCCGGGCCGAACTCACCGATTTTCTGGCCGTAGTCACCCAACCCTTTGGCTTCCAGATTTTCTTCCATACCCTCAGCGGCGCTTACATCCTGGCGGGTTTCTTCGTCATGGGGGTCAGCGCCTATCACTTGCTGCGGAAACAACATGTGGCCTTTTTCAGTAAATCTTTGCGCATGGGCCTGGTCTTTGCCCTGATTTTTTCTTTGGCGGAATTGGTCCAGGGCCATATCCACGGCAGTGAGGTGGCCAAGATTCAACCAGCCAAGCTGGCGGCCATGGAAGCCCTCTGGGACACCCAGGCCGGCGCGCCCCAGACTCTGTTTTTGATTCCGGATGAGAAAAACGAACGCAATCTGGTGGAGTTTGGCAAGATTCCCGGGGCCTTGAGCATGCTGGCGTATCACTCTCCCACTGCTACGGTCAAGGGACTCAAGGATTTTCCCAAAGAAGAGAGGCCGCCGGTGGCCCTGACCTTCATCGCCTTTCGGGTGATGGTGGGCCTGGGATTCTTCTTTGCCCTGGTGACGGTGATTGCCTGGTTTAAGCGCAAAACCCTGGAATCCAGTCCCCGCTTTTTGAAATTGCTGCTTTATTCCATTCCTTTGCCTTATATCGCCTTACAAGCAGGCTGGATTGTCACCGAAGTGGGGCGGCAGCCCTGGATCGTCTATGGGTTGATGAAGACCAAAGACGCGGTGTCGCCCATCGCCGTCTCCCAGGTGGGGACGACTTTGGCGGCGTTTATCCTGGCTTATTCCGCTCTGGGAGCGGTGGCTTTCTATCTCGTCGCCAAGCACGTGCGCCGGGGGCCGGAGCCCGCGGCCGCGGCGGCCCGGGGGGAGGGTTAAGTCATGTTGGAAACTATCTGGTTCTTGCTATGGGGCATTCTCTGGGCCGTTTACTTTATGTTGGACGGCTTCGATTTGGGCTTGGGCACCTTGATGCCGGTAGTAGCCAAGACCGAGATTGAAAGGCGCCTCGTGTATCGCATTATGGGTCCCTTCTGGGATGGCAACGAAGTCTGGCTGATCACCGCGGGCGGTGTTACTTTCGCAGCCTTTCCCACCACTTACGCGGTGATGTTCAGCGGTCTTTATTCGGCCCTGATGCTCATCCTCTTCGCCTTGATCATCCGGGGGGTCTCCTTTGCCTTCCGGGAGGAAGTAAATAATCCCCGTTGGAAAGCCGTATGGGATACTTGCCTGGTTATTGGCAGCTTCCTGCCTGCACTGTTGCTGGGAGTGGCCTTCGCCAACATCTTCCACGGCCTGCCCATTGACCAAGACGGGATTTTCCAGGGCACCCTCTTCACTCTCCTCAATCCTTACGGACTGGCGGGGGGGATTCTCTTCGTGCTCCTCTTCCTGGTCCACGGCGTCCTGTGGCTGGCGGTGAAATCTACGGGCGAGCTCCATGACCGGGCCGCAAAATTGGCCCCCAAGCTCTGGGCCGCGCTCCTGGCCATGGCGGTTCTGTTCCTCCTGGCCACTAGACGGGCCACCTTCCTTTATGATAACTATATGGCCAACCCCTTGCTCTTTCTGATCCTAGCAGTTACAGTCCTCGCGCTGGTCATGATCCGGGTCTTTATCCAAAAGGGCGCGTGGTGGCGAGCCTGGTTCGCTTCTTGCGCCACCATCGTCGGCACTACGCTGTTCGGGGTGGTGGGGCTTTATCCGAAGCTGCTGCCTTCCAGCCTTAACCCGGCTTACAGTCTCACTATCTCCAATTCTTCGTCCAGCCCCTTGACCTTAAAAATCATGCTGGCGGTGGCCTTAACCTTTGTACCCATTGTCATCGCCTACCAGGTTTGGGTGCACCACCTCTTCCGCCATAAAACCGGGGAGGAGGACTTGGAACACGAAGAAGGCTACTGATTTTCCCATGAAAGTTGCCGGTTGCCAGTTGTCAGTTCCCAGTATGACAATGCCAGGTCTTGGTGACCCCCCCCTCTCCCCCGGCGTATCTTCGCCTAGGATACAAGGCTCGGGGTGAGGGGGGTCGTGCCTTGACAATGAAGAATAAATTCCCATTTTTTTCATAATGGCTCGTTCCCGGCTCAAATTATCGCTTTGTTTACAAGGCAAGCCCTGCTTTTCTCTCCTGATTTACCAGCCCTGCCTTAGTCTTGCGTGGCTGTGAAAAGCGTGTATGGAAATGGAAGTAGAAACTCACCTATCCGGGAGGTTCAGATGAAACACATCGTCGTCAACTTGGAAGAACAAATGGTGGAAGCTTTCGATGGTGATGAGAGTGTTTTCCAGTTCATTTGCGTGACTGGAGATGATGACCATCCCACGGATAAAGGGGTTTTTCACATTTTCCGCAAGCAGCATCCTTACCGCAGTAAGACTTATGATGTCCAGATGGACTATGCCATGTTTTTCACCGAAGACGGCAAGGCCTTGCATCAATATCATGGCCCGGTGCCTCTCAGCGTGGTGAGGACCATGAGACAGGGGGTTTCGGATTGGTTCGGCTCCCACGGCTGCGTCCGTCTCCAGGAGGAAGATGCCCGGTCTCTCTATGAATGGGCCCCTTTGAACACCAAAGTAACCGTAAAGTAACTGTGGTTTGATGCTTCTCCTCAGGTTCCGGGGCGCAGCAAAGATTGTTGCGGCGGTTGTATTTTTTGCGCTTTTTCTCCCTGGGGTCACCCGCGGGGGCGGAGGGCAACCCCTCCGGGCCGGGACCGAAGTATTCGCAGTTGCTCCGGACCTGGTGCTGGAAGTTTCCTATCGCACGCCCGATGTGAACTTGAGCGCGCAACGCCGCAGTCCCGGCGAGCCGTTTGCCCTGATTTTTTGGGAGAAAAAACAACCCCAACCGGCCAGTTGCTTGGCGGGGGAGGGGTTTGCCCGGATCTTGAGGCAATTGACCTCGCTGAAGCTCCGCCGCACCCTGGAAGCCGGAGAGGTACAGGAGTATTTCCAGAGGAATCCGCTGTCTTCTTGGGCCGAATTGGAAATCCGCGACGTCAGCGCGGCTGAGCCGTTTCGGGCGCGGTTGCATCCGGGGGAAAGATCGGCACCGGAAGCCTTGGTGCATTTTCACGGCGTCACCTACCTGGTAGATTTTCAACCCCAGGTGTTCAACCTCATTGCCGGAGGTTGCCGGACCTTGGGCGTGGAGCGCTCACCCAAAGTGAGATAACTATCGGGAATCATGACCGAAGCTGGGATTCTCTCCTCCCCAGTTAGATTCTCCCTTCATTCCTTATTCGCCTTCCCCCTCACCTCAAATTTGAAACCTCAGTCTGTCTAAATATGGCTGAGGATAGGAATTTATTTTAAAATTAAAAAATGATAGGGTTTTTCAGTCCTATTAATCATTAACCGGCAACCCTCCGGGAATCCCGGGGGTCTTGAGGGGGTAGTGCTTGAAGTTTTTTGGAACGTGGTGGCTCATGGCCGGTCCCGTCGATAGGTTTAACATTCGGCGTCTGCTGAAGGGCCTGGGCCTGTTGGTGGTGCTGCTTTTGGCGGTGGCCTTTGTCTTGGGCCTGCTTTCCCTGCAGCGCACCAGCGAAATAGTTTCCGAGGATTTTCAACACCAACAACTCATTTTGGCCCGAACCACAGCCCGGCAGATCGAAGACGGTATGGAGTTTTTGCGCCGGGAACTGAAAATTCTGAATTTCTCCCCGGCCATCCAATACCTGGAAGAGGTGGCCTGGGCCAACCGTATGAAGGTCAGTTTTGACGATCTCTCCAAGCTGGGAGTGACCGCCATCGTGCGCATCGATTTCCAGGAGCAAAAAGCCGTGTGCGCTTACATCCTGGATGCCGGCGGCTCCCATATCGTCGAGCAGGATTATTCCAATTCCCCGGAGGTCGTCTGGGCCAGGGACCCCGGCAACCAGGGCCGCATTTATCAGGGACCCATCGAACTGCAGCAGCAGGGGGAACATCGGGTTCCCTTTTTTAATCTGGCCACGCCGGTTTATGAAGTGAGCGTGGATGAGTCACACCCCAGAGCCACGGGAAAGCTGGACGGGGTACTGATTTTCAAGATCGACGCCAGCCAGTTTACCGGCCACTACTGCGCGAGCATCCGCTCCGGGCGCACCGGATATTGCTGGGTGATCAACCGGGCCGGGGTTTTTCTCTATCATCCGGAAAAGGAATTTATCGGCGAAGACGCGTTTACCGCCAGGGGCCGCCGCAATCCGGTAATCAGCTTCGACAAGATCAATGAGATTCAAAAGACCAAGATGATGGCCGGGGAAGAGGGCACCGCGCAGTATATTTCCGGATGGCACCGGGGCGTCATCCGCCAGATGGAAAAATTTCTGGCTTACAGCCATGTCAAAGTGACCCCGGATGGCAGCCGCATCTGGCCGGTGGCCGTAGTGGCTCCCACCGATGAAGTTTACGGCACCATCCATTCCCTTTACGTCCGCCAGTTCCTGATCCAGGGAATACTGATCTTCGCCCTGCTTCTGGCGGCCGCGGCGGTGATCTATTATGAGATGCGCTGGTCCGTGGAATTGCAGCGGGAGGTGGATAAGACCACGTTGGACCTGCGCCTCAGCCGGGAGCAGTATAAATCGGTGGTGGAGAACGCCCGGGACTTCATTTTCTTGCTGGATGAGAAAGGAAACGTCATCAGCGCCAATACTTCCGCAGCCCGAGCTTGGGGCATCCCGGCTAAAGGGATTCAGGGGAAACCCCTGACCGATCTTTTGGCCCCGGATGATGCCGCATCTTATTTATCCCAGGTAAGGGGCGTAGTGGACAGCAGGCAGAGCCAGGAACTAAAATCTGCGTTGCGCATTAAGGAGCGTCTCTATTGGCTCTCCACCCATTTTGTGCCGGTCTTTGGGGAAGACGGCCGCACGGTGGAACGGGTGTTGGTCATGGCTCGGGATGTCACCGAGGGCCAGCGTATGGAAGAGCAAATGTTGCAGACGGAAAAGCTGGCGTCCCTGGGGACCCTGTCCGCGGGCATAGCCCACGAGTTCAACAATCCCTTGGGCGTTATCCTGGGGTTCACCGAGATTTTACTGGACCGCATACCAGCGGACAGCAAGGAGCATGAGATTCTCAAGACCATCGAGCGGCAGGGGCTAAACGCCAAGAGGATCGTCGAGAAATTAATGACCTATGCCCGGCGGCGTTCAGAATATGGGGAGTTCACCGATGTTAATGATGATATTTCCAATGTCCTGCTGTTGGTGCAAAATAGCCTGCTAACTTCCAAGATCGATTTGGAGTTACAACTGGCCAGCGATTTGCCCCGGGTGCGAGGGGATTCCGGGGAACTTCAGCAGGTGTTTTTCAACCTGGTGAACAACGCGGTGGCAGCCATGCCACAAGGCGGCAAATTTATGGTTATGACCCGCGTCAACCCTTCCAGCCGGATGGTGGAGGCTATTTTTGCGGACAGCGGCACCGGCATCCCCAAAGAAATCGCGGACCGCATCTTCGATCCCTTTTTCACTACCAAAAAAGCGGGGGAGGGCACCGGCCTGGGCTTATCGGTGAGCTTCGCCATAGTTCAAAAATACGGCGGCAATATCCGCTTCGAGACCAGATTGCCGGGAGGGGATGGGGGGAATCCCGGCACTACCTTCTTTGTCTCCCTGCCGCCGGAAACGACCATGGAAACCAAAGATCAGGCCAACGATTCCCTGCCACCCAAGACGCCTTCCTTAGCCTAAAGGTGAAGCGCCAGAATCAGGCAGGGCCTCTGATATTTATCCTACGTGCTCCCGCATGAAATCCTTGACGTGCCGGTCTAAGATTCCCTCGGAAAAGAGCGCCATGTCCAATTGCTCAGTGTAAAGGGTTAGTTTGCCGAAAAGTATCAGCTTCTGGGCCATTTGCTGCGGAGGATATTTGGCGATTCGGGCCTTAATGGTGTCGCCTTTGCGTTCATAGTAAAGGTCCATGCGCTCGATAATGGCTTCAATCAGCCGGGCGCGCCGCTCCCGCCGTTCCGGGGTTGATCCGCCTCCCCGGAAAGTAAAAGTGATATAATTGTCGTTAATTTGCTCACTGATGTAAGCTTCCACCGTGGACAGGTGGTATCCCAGGCGGATGCCGAAGTTCATATAATTCTTGGACAGCACCACGTAACTCTCATCCCGATAAGGCTCAGCTCCCTGGGCCACTTCCTCCTCGCTTTTAACAAAAACCGAGCTGAGGCTCTTGGCGCCTGCAGGTTTAGCCTGGGGCCAGCGCATGGCCGCCAGTCCCTGCCAAAAGGCCTTGAAGGGAATCGAAGAAATCTGCTCGGGCCGGACTTTGCGTTTCCATCCCCTTTTTAACCCTCCGCCCAAATCCAGGACGCGCACTTTGAAAGGCAGCCCCGAATCCAGGTCCACCACTTCCCCGGTCTCCTGGATTTCATCCGTGGTCAGCTGGAACATTTCCCGCATGGAATATTCATGCGCGAACCGCACCAGATCGTGAATGGTGCGGCAGTTGGCCGAGGCAAAGGTCTCGGCCTGGGGATTGATGAGATTTAGAGGGATCACTTTTTTCAACACTTCTTTCAAGGTGCGAAACACGGGGCTGTCGGCCAGATCGTTCGTTTTAGCCTGCCTGCTTTCCAGCAATTCGGGGATGACGCCTTCATAGACGTTGTTATAATTGGCGTCCACGGTCACTTCCTGGCCCGGCCGTAAAACGTTGGTGGCTTTGCCGGTATTGAGAATCGCGGGCACTTGAAATTCCCGGGCCAGAAGGGCCATATGGCCGGTGGGGCTGCCGTGATCGGTGACGATGGCCGCGGCCTGGGGCATCACCGTCACGTATTTGGGGGAAGTGTGCCGGGCCACCAGCACTCCTCCCTGGGGGAAATTCTTGAGATCTTCATCCCGCCGCACTATGACCACCGGCCCTGCGCCCACTCCCCGGCAGGCCACGCTGCCTTGATCCAGCAGCACGGGATATTGTTTCAAAGTCCGGGCCGTTCCTTCCGGCGCGCCCTTCGCGGGTATATGCAATTGGCGGCTTTGCAGGAGCCAGAGCCGGTCCTCGAAGTCCAGGGCCCACTCCACGTCTTGGGGCCGCTGGTAGTGGGCCTCCAGAATGGCCGCCCACCGGGCCAATTTCTCTAAGTGGCTCTGATCCAGACAGGGAGAGTTCGCCTTTTCCGGGTCCACCGGCGCCTCTGCCACCCCGCCCCCGGGGGTGATGACCAGCATCCTTTCTTTGGAAGGGATACGCTGCTTAAGAACCTTGCCTGGGGGGTCATAAGCCACCAGGAAATAATCGGGCTCGATGACCCCGCCCACCGCGTACCGGCCCAGGCCCCAGACCGCGTTAATCAGCGCCGCGTCCTGTTCCGGGGCTTCCGGCTGCCGGGTGAAGAGCACGCCGCTGGCCCGAGCGTTGATCATGGGCAAGACCGCCACGCCCATGGCCATCTCTTCCCCCTTGAAACCCCTGGTCTTGTAATAAAACAGGGCCCTGGGGGTAAAGAGGCTGGCCAGGATATCCTTGTAGCGGCTTACCATCACAGAGGGGGGCACATTGAGGTAAGTGGCGTACTGTCCGGCAAAGGTGAGAGAGAGGTCCTCCCCCACCGCGCTGGAGCGCAGGGCCAGAAAAGGCCGCGCCTGCTCCCGGCGGCATAATTCCTCATAGGCCTCCTGGATGGCCGCGTCCAGTTCCGGGGGGACCTGGGCCAGATTGACCATGGATTTTAATTCTTCGCTGACCACCACCAGGCCTTCTAGATCGTCAATGCGCCAGAAGCCCAGGAGATCGGCGATGCGCGCGGCGATCTGATTATAGTCCAGGAAAGTTTTATAAGCGTAAGTGGAAATGGCGAATCCCGGCGGCACCGGCAGGCCCACTCGGTTGCGGACTTCTCCCAGGTTGGCGTTTTTGCCCCCCACCATTTCCGCCGTTTCCAGGTTTAGCTGCTCAAAGGAGATGGTCAAGGGAGCCCGGGGGATCTCCCGGCGCTGGTTGAGGACGTCTTCCACTTCCCCGATGATCCGCCGGAAAGCGTCCACCAACCCGCCGTAGCGGTGATCCCCCAGATTATTGAGGGCCTCCACCAGGGCCGCGGTCTCTGCAGCCAGTTGGCTGACGCTGGCCCGGATATACTGGAGGTCGAAGATAAAGTCGCCGGAAAGCTTCTCCTCCATGTCGGTCATCAGGGTCAAGACCGCGTTGTTGGCCGCCAACAGCCTCTGAAAATTGGCGTATTTTTCCGCCAAGGCCGCCTGGATGTTGCCCCGGTCCTTCTTTGCAAGGCGCTGCCACACGCGTTTCAGGTACAGATCCTCCTGGGGAGATCTGGAAATCGGCTGTTTCTCAAATTTTAAGATAAGTTAAGAGGGACAGTCAAGCGGACGGCCCGGACAGAGGTTCCCTAAACCGTCTGCAATTCCTGGCGCTCAATGGCCCATTTCAAGAGCGGCGGGGTGATGAGGGTGGTGAGTAGCATGACAATGATGATGACGGAAAACAGGTTGTCATTAAGCAAACCCAGGGACTTGCCCAAGCTGGCAAAGATGAGGGACACCTCTCCCCTGGGAAGCATGCCCGCGGCCACCACCAGACGGTTATCCCCTTTTTTCACCGGCAAGGCCGAAGCCAGCTTAGAAATGAAAATGATGACCACCAGCACCAGGCTAATAAGGATGACCTGGGGGTTGGCCAAAGTGGTGAGGTCCACCCGGAGGCCGATGAGAACAAAAAAAATAGGCGCGAAGATCGCCTGGATGGGAGCAATAATTGATCCCACCGTCCGGTCTTGCCCTCCCCCGGGGAAATAATCCTCTTCGATGATTATCCCGGCCGCGAAGGCGCCGATGATCGTGGCCAAGCCGAACCGGTCGGCCAGCCAGGCCAGAAACATGAGCAGGGCGAAGGGAAAGATGACCCTAACATTGCCCCGGGTCAGGGTGGCGAAAAGCTTTACTAAACGGGGTACCAGGATACCGCCCAAAAGGAGCACGCCCCCTAAAAATATGGCGGCTTTTGCAAAGATCCCGGCCACGGTGGAGAGGTACACCCCGCCCCTGATGGCCACCCCGGTCACCACCGCCAGGATGATGAGACCCACTACATCGTCCACGACTGCGGCCCCCAGGACCACCTTAGCTTCCCTGCTACGCAGCCGTTTCAGGTCCTGAAAGACCCGGGCGGTGATGCCGATACTGGTGGCGGTAAGGGCCGCGGCCAGAAATACCGGGGCAAGAGGATTGCCACCCTTGAGGAAGAAAATATTTAGAGCCAGATAACCTAAAATGAAAATTCCGGCGATGCCGATGAGCGCTACCGCCAAGGCCCATCCGCCGACGGCCCGCATCTCCTTCACTTTTAATTCCAGCCCCACCATGAAAAGGAGAAGCACTATCCCCAGGCTGGAGAATAATTGCAGGGCATTGACCGTCAGGTAGAATTGGGCCACATCCCTCCGCAGGAGCACCTCCTGTAATTGATGCGCGTCCTTCGGCGGCAGACCAGCCTTATTTAGGACCTGACGGGCAACATCAATAAAGCAGACACTTGCCTGTAAAGCGCTGCTAGAGACCTCGTGCACCTGTTCATAGTGGCGGATAACGGTGATGGTGGGCCCCCCGAACTGGTACAATATGGTGCCCACGATGATGCCCGCGACGATCTCCCCCAGGACCGCGGACTGTTTCAGCTTGGCTGCCGCATAATGGCCCACGGCCGCGCTGATGAGGATGATGGCCAGCACCTGAAACAGGAAGGCATAGGGGTCGCCCGTCTGGGAAGGACCGGAGACGGCGGCGACAGCCGCGGCTTCGCCTCCCACCGCCATACCTAAGAAATACCAGGCCGCAAGGCACAGAAGAAAAGCGCCGAGAGTCAGTTTGATCTTTTTCTTCATGGATGAGGCCACTAAACTAACAGATGCCGCAGAACTGACAAAATTTGCTTGAGGGACCCACCAGGAGCAATAAGCTCAATCGCTTTTTGCCACCGGACGCATTTCCAGGCTAAAGGCTCTTTAAAAAATCTCTTTTCTTATCACCTTGAGCGGAGCGAATCGTCCAGATGTTTGCAAACACTTGATTGCTTCATTTAGAAAACACATCTGTTAAAATAACAATTTGCATTAGCTTCTAACTAATGTCGGTAGATTACTAAACCCTATCTCGCTTCGCAACTCCTACTCTTTGAATAATTGGGGGGAATTTAGATGCCAAAGCAAACAGACCCAGCCATCCCCGGCAACCTGCAGCGCCGGGACCTGCTAAAATTCTTCATGGGGACCGGCCTGGTGGCCTTGGCCCAACCCTTGTCATTCCTGGGATGCACCGCACCCCCGCCGGAGATTCCCCAAAACCGCCCCCAACATGCGGTGGACCGGTTTCTGAAATCCCTGAATTGTTCCCAGGCGGTCCTGGAAACTTATGCCCCGGGTCTAGGGATGCCGGTGCCTCTGGCCCGGCGGGTGGCCACGGCCATGGCCGGGGGCATGGGCATGGGCGCCGAATGCGGGGCGGTGACCGGGGCCCTCTTGGTCATCGGCCTGAAATACGGCAAGACCGCGGATACGGACCCGCAGGCAGACCAGGAAACCTTCCGGCGGGTGGCGGCCTTCTTGAAAAAGTTTAAGGAGCGGCATGAATACCTGGGCTGTTCCCAGTTGCTGGGAGTGGATATGGGCAGGCCGGAAGGGGTTAAGGAGGCTGAAAAGCTGGGGCTATTTACCAAGAAGTGCCCGAATTACGTCCGCTCCGCGGCCGAAATCCTCGATCCCATCCTCCTGTGACCGGGCGGCCCGATGTGGGGGCGCACAGGCCCGGCGTGGACCTTAAGGGCGCATATAACCAAACGTTTTGAATCTGATTCGGACCAATGGTAGACGCGATTGAACGGCAGGGATTTCGCGAAAACGGGAAAAAACTTAGCGAAAATTTGGTAGTCCCAACGGGACTCGAACCCGTGTCTTTGCCGTGAGAGCGTGACCGCAACCCCACGCCAGCCAAGGATTTCAACAGGTTAAGGATGCACTGAGACGCATTAAAAGCACCTGGATACCCCACAAAAGTTATCCAAAAGGGTATCCAAAAAGCAAAAGGCACCATGGCCGAGCCGCCACAGTGCCTTTTAGAATGTGTCTCAGAGGCAAACTCAGAATACCATGCCTCCGTGCCTTCTGTCAAGGGGGCACTGCGTGAAAAATCAAGCATTTAGCCTCGCCAAAGCTATTTACCCGCCGAATATCGGGACTCCCCACCTTAAAGACCTTGAGAAGTCGGAAATAAGCCGTGAAGAGGCAATGGCAGCGGGTATCACTACCGTCCCGCCGAAAGAGATTTCAAAGATTCTGGCGATGTGCAATCACGGGTGGGCGAGCTCGCGGGTTGAATCCATGCTGGCCTTCCCGTATCCACCTGTGAATGGTAGCGGGGACCCTGGATATTTCCGGGTTAAGGTCTATCCCGCCATAGAAACCGAGAAGGGCACTGCAAAATATTTACAACCCGCCGGGAGCACAAACCATCTCTACTTTCCACCAGGTGTTGACCCCAAAGGCCATGACCCGCTTTACATTACTGAAGGTGAAAAGAAGTCTTATTGCCTGACCCTTCAGGGCTTTCCTTGTATCGGCCTGGGCGGGGTGTGGGGATGGAAACAAGACGGCAAGCCTATTGCTGACCTGGACGCTATTAACTGGAAAAGGCGTGACGTTATCATCGTTTTCGATGCTGATATAGAAGTCAACGAAGGCGTGGCGCAAGCTGAATCAAAATTGGCTGAAGAGTTGATTTCCAGAAAGGCCAGGGTTTTTGTTAAACGCCTGCCCTACGGCCCGAACTGTTCTAAGGGTGCTGATGATTTTATTCTTGCCCACGGCATAGAGGAATTTAAGAAGCTCAAAATCAAGGCTATTAAGCCTAAGAAATCCAAAAGTGCTTCCGGGCCTTCCGGGGTCATTGACCGGGGGCTGCGTCTCACTGATAAGGGGGCGGCGGAGCGGATGATAGCTCAACATGGGCCGGACTTGAGGTATTGCTATCCCTGGAAGAAGTGGCTCGTTTTCGATGGTAAGCGATGGGCACCCGATAGCACCGGGGCCGTCTTCCGCTGTGCAAAGAACGTCTCGCCGATCCTGTATGCTGAAGCAGCCGCGGCCAAGGACAAGGAAGAGCGCAAGGCTCTTGCACAGTTCGCTATCAAGTGCGAATCCGCCGACCGGCAACGAGCTTTTCTAACCTCTGCACAGAGTGAACCGGACATTCCCGTGTTACCTGAGCACCTGGACGGGGACCCGTGGCTCCTAAACGTGCTGAACGGAACCATTGATCTTAGAACCGGGGATCTCCGGGCGCATAACCGGGCCGACATGATAACCAAGTTAGTCCCGGTTGAATATGACCAAGGCGCAACGTGTCCATTTACCTGGTTATCCTTCCTTCAAACGGTCCTGGCTGGCAATGCCGCATTGATTAAATTCTTGCAGAAAGCTATCGGCTATGCCTTGACCGGCAGCACCCGAGAGCAAAGTCTGTTTTTCCTCTATGGCCTGGGTGCCAATGGCAAATCAACCCTGCTGGACATTATTCTGAGGTTATTGGCCGACTATGGCAAGCGCACGTCCGGCGAGACATTTTTAGTTAAAAAAGGTGGGCAAATCCCTAACGACATTGCCGCTCTGAGGGGTGCGCGGTTTGTGGCGGCGGTTGAAGTGGAATCAGGACGGCGACTTGCAGAGGTTCTAATCAAGGAAATGACCGGCGGGGATACAATTTCTGCTCGCTTCCTACACGCTGAATTTTTCGAGTTTAAGCCGGAATTCAAAATCTTCCTGGCGGCGAACCACAAGCCGGTGATCCGGGGAACCGATCATGCTATCTGGCGACGGGTGCATCTTATCCCGTTCGATGTGCAAATCCCGGAAGAGCAACAGGATAAGGAATTACCGGCCAAGCTACAGGCCGAACTTCCTGGGATTCTGAATTGGGCCATTGAAGGGTGTCTGCTGTGGCAGCGTGAAGGGCTTATGCCCCCCCAGGAAGTCACGGAAGCGACAGAGGGATACCGGGAAGAGATGGACCCTATAAGTGACTTCATTGCTGAGTGCTGCATAGTGGCACCTGGGGCTAGCGTCAAGGCCAAAGAACTCTATGGAGCATATACCGAATGGGCGGAAGACAATAAAGAGAAGAAGCCATTATCTTTGACAGCCTTTGGGCTTACCCTTACAGATCGTGGCTTTCAAAAGGGTAGAGGTTCAGCGGGGGTATGGTTCAGGTACGGAATCGGCCTCAAGGTGAGAGAGTGACGAGTTACCAGTTAAGGGGTCATTTCACCTTTTTTTTCTTAGATTTTAACCCTCGCGTAAAAAACCTGAAAAACTGGTAACAACTGGTAACTGGTAACTATGGCTAAATGGCCCTACAACACAGCACAGTGGAAGCGGCTACGCTTGGCGAAGCTGAGACAGAACCCACTCTGTGAATATTGTCCCCCTGGCCGACTGACTCTGGCGACTGAAGTTGATCACAGGGAAGCAATCAACAATGGGGGCGACCCATGGGCCTGGGATAACTTGGCGAGCACATGCGGCACATGCCATAAAAGCAAGACCGTAGCAGACAAGACCGGCAAGGAGTGGCAACGCAAAGGCTGTGATGAGCAGGGCCGACCCCTTGATCCTAACCATTGGTGGAACCAAAAATGAAAAAATCGCTCAGGGCTGATCGTCTGAAGACCGACCGCCATATTTTTCAAGAGTTAGTTTAAGCATGGGAAAACGGGGACCTAAGACCGGAACCGCAAAAGCGGCGGCTAACCAGGCAAAACCTACCTGGAAAGGCGCTCCCCCATGGGAAAAGACGGGCCTATCCCGCTATAAACGGGTAATAGCCTTCATTGAATCCCTGCCTATTACTTCCGGGATGCACGCCGGGAAGAAACTGAAGCTCCGGCCCTGGCAGAAAGAGATTATCCGGGCCATATACCGAACTGACAGAAAAAGACGGCGCATTGTCCGCACGGCCCTTATCACCATGCCCCGGAAAAATGGCAAAACCGCACTGGCGGCAGCCCTGGCGCTCTGTCACCTTATCGGGCCGGAAGCAGAACAGCGTGGGCAAGTATTTAGTGCTGCAAGTGACCGTGACCAGGCCGCTATTATTTTCCGTGAACTTGAAGCAATCATTCTTGCTATTCCTGAATTCGCGGCCAGGTGCAATATCAAGAGCTTTTCCAAGACCATTGAGGACACGAAGACCGGCTCTACCTATCAGGCGCTCTCTTCCGATGCTCGGAAAGCCCACGGCCTAAGCCCTTCTTTTATGGTCTATGATGAACTGGCCCAGGCCCCGAACCGGAATTTATACGACAATCTAACCACGGGCACGGGGGCCAGGGCCGAACCCCTGATGGTGGTTATTTCAACCCAAAGCAGTGACCCCCACCATATAATGAGTGAGCTTGTGGACTATGGGGAAAAGCTCAATGAAGGCACTCTCCCGCCAGACCCGAGCTTTCACGCCACTATCTATAAAGCACCGGAAGATGCTGATGTATGGATTGAAGAGACTTGGTTTGCCTGTAACCCCGCCCTGGGGGACTTCCGCTCCCTGGAGGAAATGCAGAAATTTGCAGAGCAGGCCCGGCGCATTCCGGCCAAGGAATCAACCCTTAGGGCGCTCTATCTGAATCAGAGGGTGGACGCAGACACCAGGTTTATCAGTTCGGTAGATTGGGAGGCAAATGCTGGCGCAGTGGACCCGATAGAGCTTGAAGGGCGGCCCTGCTGGGCGGGCCTGGACCTGTCCAGTACCAAGGACCTATCCGCACTGGTGCTCTACTTCCCCCATGATGGCGGGGCTGTCCTACCTTTCTTTTGGGTGCCTGGGGACCGCCTGGCCGAACGGGAAGACCGGGACCGGGTGCCTTATAGGACCTGGGCAAATCAGGGCTTTATTGAAGCTCTCCCGGGTCGTGCTATTGATAAACAGGCCATAGTCTTCCGCCTGGCCGAGATTGCCAGCACTTACGACCTAAAAGGTTGTGCCTATGACCGCTGGCGAATGGAAGACCTTAAAAAACTTCTAAGCGATGAAGGGATAGAAATTCCGCTAACCCTGTGGGGCCAAGGATTTAAGGATATGGGGCCAGCAGTGGACGAACTCGAAACCCTTGTCCTTGCCGCAAAGCTCCGTCATGGTGGGAACCCCGTCCTTGCCTGGAATACGAGCAATGCTGTGGTGGTACAGGACCCCGCGGGCGCTCGGAAGATTGCCAAGGACCGCAGCCGGGACCGGGTTGATGGGTTGGTAGCTCTATGCATGGCCGTGGGGCTTTATTCGAGAGAGCCTGAGCCCGTGGAGTATGATTTTGATAGGCCATTGGTACTATCTGCTTAAACTGCATTTTTAAGGGATGCTGCGTTCAATTTTATGGTTAATTTGCCATGAACCATCCTCATTTTTCGATGCAGAAATTGTTAGTTTGTCTTTCCCCCAGCCTGATAAAGCTCCAAACCAGAAATCAGCCGATGTATACGTATGAAGACCAACACCTGAAACAAATCCCTTGTCAAATTCCCATGATTGTTCTGCAACTTCTGGATTCTCGCGCAGATAATCAAAAATCTCCGCTGCTGCGGGTGAAATCTGAAAGAACTTTGATTTATCAGAGGTAAACCTCATATCTTCGCCTCCCTTGGAAAATTAAAACCTTCCAGCACAATATCAGAAAATTCCTCTTGACAAATATAAAATACAGTTGTAACCTATTTTCAAGTCCATTCAAAAGGCCGCCAAATGATAACCATAGACCGAGCTAAAAGAATCCTTTCCTACGGCCAGACAGCGTTTCTCAAAACTGAGGAAGTGGCTTCTATAGCCTCAATAAAGCCTGTGACTCTTCGGCAATGGATAAAACGGGGCCATTTGGAATTGAGATTTTCTCCTCAAGTAAAAACAGGCAAGACGATGTTATTTAGTTTTGAGGCCCTTGTGGAAACCATGGCTTTTGCAAGTCTGTCTCGCCTTGGTTTTCCACCTAATCGATTTTCTGGCGATTTGGCCTCGATAATGACAAGTCAAGCCTTTCTCTACCTCTATGATATTACCAATACTTGGCGCGAATATTCCAACCTTAGTGATGAGGAACGGAATTATCAACGTTATGTCATTGTTTTTTATGACCCCCCTCAAGATGATTTGGAGTGGTTTATTACTTCAACTACAACACCTGAAGAAGAAATCTTTGATGGGACCTGGATAGTATTGGATAGTCACTTGCTAATGCAACGTGCAATCGAAGGGCTTGATAGACTAAAAGACCAATACAAAGCAAAGGAGTAACGCTATGAAGTTAAAAGACCTACTGGAACAGCGGGGCCGCATTGTAACGGAAATGCGGGGCATTACCGAGAAACCCCAGGGCGCGGGCGGTGACCTCTCGGAAGAGCAGAGTACCCGGTTTGATGCTCTGAAAACCGAGTTGGCCGGGGTGGAAAAGCGCATTGAGCGCCAGACCTTCATTGATGAGGCGGAACGCCGGATGCAAGGGCAGCCGGTGACCGGGGACAATCGGCTTGACGATGAACTGCGGCGCTTCAGTCTGATCCGGGCCATGGCCTCACAGGTGCCGGACTTGGCCGGTCAGGTGGATTCGGGCCGGGAACGGGAGATTTCCGCCGAACTGCAACGGCGCTCCGGGCGGAATGCCCAGGGGATTACCTGTCCTATTCAGGTTTTCGAGCGGCGCGTCATGACTACGGCGCTTCCGGCTGGCGGGCCTGGAAGCAACCTCATTTCCACAGATCACCGGGGCGAACTCTACATTGACGCGCTCCGAGCGGCGCTGGTAATGCGGCGCTTGGGGGCCAGGGTGATTACCGGCCTGGTGGGGAACCTGGACATTCCCAAGCTGAAGACCTCTGCGACTTCCGGTTGGGTTGCCGAAAATGCGGCGCTCGATGCTTTGGACCTGGAATTTACCAAAGTCTCCCTTACTCCGAAACACGCCGGGTGCCTTACCGAGTTTTCCCGGAATATGCTGCTTCAAACCTCTCCCGATGTTGAGCAGCTAGTGCGGGGCGACTTTGCCGCCGTCCTGGCCGAAGCCGTTGACCAGGTGGCAATCCTGGGCGGCGGGGATAATGAGCCGGATGGAATCCTTGTAACCTCTGGCATCGGTAACGTGGCCTTGGGGGACAACGGCGGCAGCCTGACCGCGGATAACGTTATCGACCTCATTGGCGAGGTTGAAGTTGACAACGCTGTGGGCCAAGCATTTTTGACCAATTTCAAGGTAAAGAAATCCGCGGCAAAGCTTAAGGACGGTGATGGGACCTACATCGGCCTAGATACAGTTTTTCAGAGCTACCCCAGGGCCTTTAGCAACCTGGTTCCCTCTGACCTGGATAAGGGCACTTCGCAAAACGTGTGCTCCGCTCTGATTTTCGGCGACTTCACTGACCTGATTTTGGGTTACTGGTCAGAGTTTGACCTGCTGGTTAACCCCTATGAATCGACCGCCTACAGCAAGGGCAATGTCCAGGTGCGGGGCATGTTGACCATGGACCTTGCGGTTCGTCATGCGGAGAGCTTCGCGGCGATTAAAGACATTCTTGCTTCTTAACCCATGAAACCGACTCTGGAAAGACGAACCGGGATTGAACTGTGGACCCAGGGGCGGAAGCTCCTGGGTTATGCGGCCATTTTCAATAATGAGGCCCGGATTGCCGACTTTACCGAAATCATCCGGCCGGGGGCCTTCTCGAACAGCCTGGGGGCCGGGAGCGACATTCTAGCCCTGGCGGATCATGACCCGGCTAAGGTCTTGGCCCGAACTAAAAGCGGCACCCTGAAGCTGGCAGAGGATAGCAGGGGGCTTGCCTTTGAAATCTCCCTGCCTGATACCCAGGTGGGCCGGGACGTGCTCACCCTGGCCGAACGGGGGGACCTGGGGGGGATGTCCTTTGGCTTCCTGGTGGGCAAGGACGGCGAACGCTGGCGGGGCGACAGGCGGGAACTCTTGGCAGTGGATTTGCGGGAAATTTCTGTAGTCTCTGCTTGGCCTGCCTATGCAGGGACCACGGTTCAGGCCCGCTCTAAGCTCCCTCCACGCCTAGCGGCGGCGCTCCGGTTTTTGGAGACTGTGTAATGTGGCCCTTCAAAAAGAAAAAAGTTGAGGAACGGGCGGGCGGTTCATCCTGGGACGCTCTCTCCGGCCTGAGCACCGGCACGGGGACCCTGGTTAATGCACGTATTGCTGAAAATTTGTCAACTGTGCTGGCCTGTGTGAATGCCATATCAAGCGCCCTGGCCTCACTGCCTGCCTACGTTTACCGCTGGGAAGCCGGGGGCCGGGCCATTGATGAAAGTCACCCCCTTATGGACCTGATTCTTGCCGGGCCTAACCAGTGGCAAAGTTGGCCCGATTGGGTTGAGTGGCTTATGGCCCAAGTGCTGCTCCGGGGCAATGCGTTATCAGAAATTGTCCTGGACGGCTCCGGGCGCATTGTGGCACTTCGGCCTATCCCCTGGGAATGGGTGTCCGTGCAACTGCTCCCGTCCGGGCGACTCGCCTATGACGTGGTGGAAATCACCAATATCTACGGGGGCACGGGTAGGCCCCGGCGACTCCTGGAGGGGGAAGTCTTCCACCTACGGGATAGAACTGATGACGGTCTGATAGGGCGCTCGCGGTTGCAGCGGGCGGCGGCGGTTGTGGCTGCGGGCCTTAATATCCAGGCTTTTGCCTCTCAACTCTATTTAAACGGCGTGAATCCTTCCGGGGTCTTGACCGTGGACGGTAAGCTCAGCCATGAAACCCTGACACGGTTACGAGAGCACTTCCGGGAGGCTTTTGCTGGTACTCGGAATGCAGCTTCAGCCATGGTTCTTGACCAGGGTGTGAAATGGCAATCCATTAGCGTTTCACCTGAAGATGCTGAACTCCTGGCCTCTCGCAAATTTTCCGTGGAAGAACTATGTCGGCTTTTCCAGGTGCCACCGCCGATTATTCAAGACTATGGGCATAACACCTTTACGAACTCCGAGACAGCCGGAAGGTGGTTCGCTCAGTTCACGATAGCGCCATGGGCACAAAAAATTCAGGCCGAATTTAAAAGAAGCATATTCAGTGCTGCGATCCGGGCGACCCATGAAATTGAACTTGACCTTTCCGCCTTCCTGCGGGGGGACCCGGAAACCAGGTGGAAAAGCCATGAAATCGCCGTTAAGAACGGAATTCTCACGGTGAATGAAGTTCGGGAGTTGGAAGGGTGGAACCCGCGGCCTGATGGTGAGATAGTTCCAACAGTTTAAATAGTTGGATGGAAGGCTTTCTATTCGCCAGGGGAAAGTCTTAGAAGGGAGTGATTGTTAAAAGGCTCCGCTCTTGAGCCTGAATCCTTCCTGGCAGCTCCCGGTGGGCTCCTATCCCACTATCCACGCCGGGATGGAAAAGAGCATGATAACTGTGAGACTGCTTTGAACTATGAGCCTTGAAGAATTCCGCGCAGAGCTTGGCGCACCCCTGACGGCCTCAGAGGTGGGGGAGCTATTAGGAATTGACCCAAGAACGGTTAGGAAGTATCCTGAACGTCTTGGCGGCGTGTGGGTTGCACCGGGATGCCTGCGGTTCTTTGAAAATCGCATAAGGGAGATTATTTATGCCGACAGAAACGAACCGGAGGAAAGTTCTCCGCTGGCGGGCCATAGTGAAGATTCGAGGCAAGACGGTTGCCTCAAAATGGTTCGGCCAGGGAGAGAAGGAACGGCGCAAAGCAATCTTGTGGGAAGAGGCCGAGAAAAAGCGAATCCAGGAAGAGAGCAAGCAGACCCCCACGGAATCTTTAACCATGGGCGTTTGGGCAACGGCATATCTTAATGATGCTAAACGCCGATGCACTAAGGGGACCTACCTCACAAAGCGAGCGGCCTTCCGGCGATTAGCCGCTTTTTCAGGTGGGGATTGTGAAGTGAAAAAGCTTACTCCTTCCGTTGCCCTGTCTTTCTTGCAGCGCCGGCATGATTCAAAATCGGGATACGCTGCAAACAGGGACCGGCAGAACTTGGGTAAGGCGTGGGAATGGGGCCGGAAGTTCCTTGACGGTTTCCCTATCCTGGCGAATCCTTTTTATGCCGTGGAGCGGTTCAAGGAGCGGCGGAAACCTCGTTATGTCCCTTGCGAAGAGGACTTTGATAAGGTCCTGGCCTTAGCAGGGGGGCAAGATAAGGTGATGCTTACCGCCTTTATCAACTTGGCAGCACGCCGTGGGGAAATCTTCCGGCTGAAATGGTCAGACGTGGATTTCCGGGAAGGCGTGGCAAGGCTCACCACAGGGAAGACCCGAGACGGTTCTGTGAGGGCAGACTTTATTCCCATGTCCCAGGAGCTTAAAAGGACTCTCTTGCAGTGGTGGCAAGACCGGCCTGTTCAATCGGAATATGTTTTTTCGATGCTGGACAGCGCCTGTGCTGCAAGCCGTAGTCCTGGGGACCCCTTCACAAGCCGTTGCCATTTCATGCGGAAGATATGCAGACGGGCCGGGGTAAGGCCGTTTGGCTTCCATTCCATCCGGCACCTAAGCGCGGTGATTCTCTACAAGGCCGGGGAGCCGGTCAGCATGATCCAAAAGGTGTTAAGGCACCAAAACGCTACCACGACAAATCGGTATCTCGCCAGCCTGGGCTTTCAGTTGGAAGAGATGCGGAAGAGCGTGGAGGCGTTGGCAAGAGGGCAGGCAAAGGTTATTCCTTTGCCCAAAAAGGTTGAAGCCCTCTGAGTAGCCGCTCAGAGAGCTTCAGGTTATCCACCTGGTGTATCCGCCAGGTATTCCAAGGTCACGGAAGCAGGCAACCTATTGGAATCACTTGGTAGTCCCAACGGGACTCGAACCCGTGTCTTTGCCGTGAGAGGGCAATATCCTAGGCCGCTAGACGATGGGACCACTTGGTATTTTTATAACCAAAGGCCCCCGGCCTTGTCAACGGGGTTTTGTTCTCCCCACTCCCCAAAGCTATCAGTAATTCCTCCTCTCATTGCCTTCTCCACCTCCATGCTTAAATTCTTGGAAAAGAGCAGGAATATTGCTGCCATTTTCTTTAGGGAGCAAGCCTTGTTGGTGAATGTTTATCAATCTTTATCTTTTCCCGAAGACAAAGACCAGAGACTGAAGACCAAACGAAAAACGTAAAACGCAAAACGCAAAACCGTATTTAAACCGGAGGCGGGACTCATGCCCAAATATGTGATTCATCACCACTTGGCCCGCCGGGAGCATTGGGATTTGCGCTTGGAGGTGGACGGCGTGCTGAAATCCTGGGCCGTGCCCAAGGAACCATCGCCGGACCCCAAGGTCAAGCGCCTGGCCGTGCTGGTGGAAGACCATGCCCTGGAGTATGGCGATTTTGCAGGGACCATTCCCGAGGGACAATACGGGGCCGGGGAAGTGCGCATCTGGGATTCAGGCTCCTATGAGAATTTAGGCTCTCTGCCCATGGCCAAGGGCCTGGCGCAAGGACGGGTGGAAGTGCGGCTTCGGGGCCGCCGCCTCCAGGGGGGCTATGCCTTGATCCGCTTCAAGGGTAAGGAAAAAGACTGGCTCTTCTTTAAGATGAAGGATTAATCTCCAAAATTTCTTCAGCCAACCGGGCCGCGGCCGCGAAATCCTCCGGGGTGTTGAGGTTTAAAAAACTGCGGCCTTCGGGGTCCAGGCGGGCCACTTCCTCCGGAAACAATACCTGGACACGGCACTCCTCCAGGAAGCGCCGGGCATGACGGCCGTTATCGTTGAGGAATTTTGTAAGGCGAGATAAGAGGCGCACGGCATAGATGCCGGGAAAGGGCTGCAATCCCTGGGCGTTATGGCAGACCAGCGCGGTTTTGACCCCTTTGGCGGCCTGGCCGGCCAGGGCCGCCAGCAAACCCGGCGCCAAAAACGGAGCATCCGCCGCGGCCGCCAGCACCAGGGGAGTGCGGGCATAAAACAGGGCGGTCTCCAGCCCTCCCAAGGGGCCTTGCTGCGGCCGCAGGTCGGTGACCAGGGACAGGCCCAGAGAAAGGTGGACCAAGGGCTGGTTGGTGACCAGCCATCGCTCCGCGACTAAAGGAGCCAGCGCTTCGGCCACCCACAGGGCCAGAGGTTTCCCTGCCAGTATTTGGGAGGCCTTATCCCGGCCCAACCGCCGGCTCAGTCCTCCCGCCAGGATGGCCCCGGTAATCTGGTTTGCAGACAAAGAACCGCCCCCTTTATCCTCCATTTCTCTTTATGGCTTGCAGAGAAGGTTCGGGGGAGAGGATCAAGATTCCGGTTGTTCCAGGATTTTTTCTTTCTTGACGGCCCGATTGAGATAAACCGCGCACCGTTGGCAAGGTCCGTTGCAGAGGGTGTCACTGTATTCCCGCACTTCATAGCAGGGACGCCAGGGAAGCTTATAAGCGGGGCATTCTTCCTTTTTGGGGCAATCGAAAATATTCCAGCATGGAGCCAAAACCATCAAGTTGCGGAGGCAGGCCAGGGTAAACCCCCGGTCGTGAATCAAACGGTTGATCTGGTTAATCTGGGAGATGTCAAAGGAAGAGTAGAGGCGGTTATTGGTGTTCTTTTCCCTTAGGGGTTTGATAAACCCTTCTTTTTCATACTCGCGAATGCGTTTCTGGGACAGATTCACATGGCGGGAAACTTCATTGATCAGAAAGAGGTCGCCTTCGCCTGTGACCCGTTTGTTTTTTCCCCGCGGCATTGGGGCCCATTCTATTCTATAAGGGATTAAGTGTAGACAAATTTTACATGAAACATCCAGATTTACAAGAAAAAATTTCGCCCTTACTTAGAGAAATATTTTAAGATATGCGGTTGACGGATTTTTATAATAAATCCGCGTTCCTATCCGAATGGGGCGAGGGGGCCTTAGAAAGCAGGATGAGGGGGATGACAAGTCCCATTTGGAGCAAACTTAGAGGGAAGACGAATTTCTTTGGCCAAGGGGCAATTATCCAAGCTTTCATTCACGGGGGCAACGCCCATCAATCACTTAATCTTTAGACTCCAGCATCTTCCCCACTTCCTCCCGGATGCGCTCCACGGGCAGCGAGCCGGCGAAGCGGCCCTGACCGTTGAGATAGATCAGCGGGGTAGGGTAGGCCAGAGAGCAGAGGAGCGCGGTCTGGGCCAGACCGGGGCCCCGGGGGTCCTTCAGGACATTAATGTATTCCACCTGCACCCGGCCGGGATAAGCGGCTTCCAGGGTCAGCGCCAAAGCCAGGGTCTGCAGCTCCATATTGGCCCCGGCCAAAGGGTCGCCCTCATGTGGGTGATGATGTCCCCCGCAGCCGCAGCCGCAGTCTCCGGCCCGGGCCGCGGGTGCGTCATAAATCACCACCTGTATCTTTTCTGGCAAGGTCATGGCATAATCTCCTCGATGGGCTTCAAAAGATTTTCCTCTTCAAAATTGTCGCGCAGGCCCAGGGGGAACCCAAGGTTTTTCAAGACCGTTGTGGTTAATATCCTTAAATTTTATTGAAGATAATGAACATAAAGGCATGATGATTAATTTATCAAGACTAGAAAAACCCGATAAGGAGTCGGCAAATGGACTTGGATATTTTTAAGGCCATAGAATTAGCCATTTCCCATGAATTGGAAGCCCGTAAGAGTTATTTGGCCTTGGCGGAAGAGACTGACGATCCGGAATTAAAGAGGCTGCTCAAAGAGATCGCCCAGGAGGAGGCGGGTCATGAGGCTACTTTGAGAAGCCGCCTCCGTCTCTACGAAGAGAAGCATTTGCTTAGGGATACCATCTCCCGCTACGTCAGCCCCCAGATGTGCGCGGATATCTTGAACAACCCCAGCCTCCTGCAACTGGGTGGAGAACGACGTAAGGTCACCGTTCTCTTTGCGGACATTAAAGGTTTTACCGCCCTTTCAGAAAGGTTGGAACCGGAAAAGGTGGTGGAAGTGTTGAATAACTTTTTTACGGAAATGGTGGAACTGGTCTTTCAACACCAGGGGACTCTGGACAAGTTTTTGGGGGACGCGCTGATGGTGGAATTCGGGGCGCCGGTGGAGATTCCCCAAGCTGCGTTTCAAGCCGCGTCCTGCGCCCTGGCCATGCACCGGCGCCTTAACGAGATGCGGGACCGGGGGCTTACGCCCATTCAAGGAATGCGCATCGGCATCAGTACCGGGGAGGCCATTGTGGGCAACATCGGTTCCCATAAACGCATGGACTTTACCGTGGTGGGAGACGTGGTGAACGTGGCGGCCCGGCTCCAGGAACTTACCAAGGAACTGGAAGCCGACACCCTGGTGGGTGAAACCACTTTCCAGGAAGTGGAGGGCCGGTTCCTGTTTGAGGCGGTGCCACCCCTGGTTTTACGGGGCCGCCGGGAAACCACCTTGGTCTACCGGTTATTGGACGGGAATTAGGAATGATGGGGGTTTCAGGGTGGAGACGACCGGGAAGGAGAAAAATAAAATTTGTGAAAAATATATTGACAAGATTTTAGATATGAATTAACCTGAGAATCTGAATGACATGTGAAATTTTTCACATTTTCATCTTAAAAGTTAAGGAATTTGATAAAACAAAATCCCGAGGAGGAAGATAGATGGCTTTAGTAAATCCGCTTGGAAAAGAAAAGAAATTGAAACCCTTGCTGCTTTCTCCGGCTGAGGTGGCCGAAGAGAAGAAGCGGGCAAAGGAACTTACTGTGGTCCAAATGACCTCCCGGGAAACAGCCGATCTCATCATGATGGGCATCGGCGGCTTCACCCCCCTGGACGGCTTCATGGACAAGGCCAATTGGAAAGGCTCCGTGGGCGACATGAAACTCACGGACGGCACCTTCTGGCCCATCCCCGTCACCATGTCCGTCAACAAGGGCAAAGCCGATGCCATCAAGGTCGGCCAGGAAGTGCTCCTGGTGGATGAAGAGACGGAAGAGATGATGGGGACCATGAAGGTCACCGATAAGTACGAGATCGACAAAGCCTGGGAGTGCAAAGAAGTTTTCACCACCAATGACATGGAGCATCCGGGCGTGCAGATGGTCATGAACCAGGAGGCCGTCAATTTGGGCGGCGTCTGCAAGGTCTGGAGCGAAGGCCCCTTCCCGAAACAGTACCCCGGCCTCTACATGCGGCCTTGGGAAACCCGGAAGATGTTTGAGGACAAGGGCTGGAACACCATCGCCGCCCTGCAGCTCCGGAATCCCATGCACCGCTCCCACGAGTACCTGGCCAAGATCGCCATCGAAGTTTGCGACGGCCTGCTCATCCACCAGCTCCTGGGCAAACTGAAACCTGGGGATATCCCCGCGGAAGTGCGCACCGAGGCGATCAATGTTCTGACCCAGTACTACTTTGTGAAGGATACCTGCATCCAGTCCGGTTATCCCCTGGATATGCGTTACGCCGGTCCCCGGGAAGCCTTGTTCCACGCGGTCTTCCGCCAAAACTTCGGCTGCTCCCACCTCATCGTGGGCCGGGACCATGCGGGCGTGGGCGAATACTACGGCCCCTTCGACGCCCAAAAGATCTTCACCCAGATCCCCAAGGATGCCCTGGAACTGAAACCCCTGAACATCGACTGGACCTTCTTCTGCCATAAGTGCCGGGGCATGGCTTCCATGCGCACCTGCCCCCACGGCAAGGAAGACCGTCTCATGCTCTCCGGCACCATGCTCCGGAAGCTCCTCTCCGAGGGCGGGGAAGTGCCCGCGGATTTCAGCCGTCCCGAAGTGTTGGCGGTGCTCCGCAAGTACTACGCCGGTCTCACCGAGAAGGTGGAGGTCAAGGTCCACGGCTTTGCCACCGGGGACATCCCGGCCAAGAAGTAAGGCGTCAACTTGGGAGGGGGCGGTATTAGTTTGCCGCCCCTCCCATGCAAGCATAAAAGTTAACCGCTTTAACCCTAATGAGGAGGTTTTTCGTATGCCGAGTTTTGTAATCGTGGAAAAGTGTGACGGCTGCAAAGCCCTGGACAAGACCGCTTGTCAGTACATTTGTCCTAACGACCTGATGGTCCTGGAGCCTGAGCAAAAGAAGGCTTACAACCAGGAGCCGGAACAGTGCTGGGAATGCTACAACTGTGTGAAGATTTGCCCCGTGCAGGCCATTGAAGTCCGCCACTACGCGGACATCATGCCCCTGGGCTCCAGCACCATTCCCATGCGGTCCAGCAACGACATTACCTGGACCATCAAGTTCCGGAATCAGAAAACCATCAAGCGCTTCAAATTCCCCATCCGCACCACGCCGGAAGGCTCCATCGATTGCTTCAAGGGCAAAACCATGCCCACGGCGGATGATCTGAAGAAACCCGGTTTCTTCACCGGCGCGGCCCGCACCGAGTAGTCTACAGCAGCAGCGAAAATCCAAGGAGGTTAATGAGATATGGCTCTGGAAAGAGAATTCTGTAAATGGTCTTTTTGTACGAAACCCGCGGTGGAAACCATTGAAACCGATCTGCTGCTGGTGGGTGGCGGTATGGCTTGCACCGGCGCCGCGGTTGAGGCCATGGCTTATGCCAAAGGTCTTGGATTAAAAGTCACCCTGGTGGACAAGGCTGCCCTGGACCGTTCCGGCGCCGTGGCCATGGGTCTCTCCGCCATCAACACTTACGTCGGCGCAGAAAACAAGGTTGCCGATTACGTGGGCATGGTGCGCACCGACCTCATGGGCATCATCCGGGAGGATTTGGTCCACTCCCTGGGCTGCCATGTCGATCAGTCCGTGCATGATTTCCAGGATTGGGGCCTCCCCATCTGGCAGAAAGACGCCGAAAACCACACCGTGGACGGCCAGGTCGCCCGGGACGAGGGCCTGCCCCTCCTGAAAGACGGCGGCAAGTGCTGCCGCTCCGGCCGCTGGCAGTGCATGATCAACGGTGAATCCTACAAGGTGATCGTGGCCGAAGCCGCCAAGAACGCCCTGGGGATGGACAACATCTACGAGCGCGTCTTCATCGTCAAGCTGTTGACCGACAAGAACAACTCCAACCGGGTATGCGGCGCGGTTGGTTTCAGCGTCCGTGAGCACAAGACCTACGTCTTCAAATGCAAAGCCATGATCGTGGCCTGCGGCGGCGTGGTCAATGTCTTCCGGCCCCGGTCCGTGGGAGAAGGTCAGGGCCGCGCCTGGTATCCCGTCTGGAATGCCGGCTCCACCTATGCCATGCCTGCAGAAATCGGCGCCAAGATGGTCCTAATGGAAAACCGTTTTGTCCCCGCCCGGTTTAAGGACGGTTACGGCCCGGTAGGCGCCTGGTTCCTGTTCTTCAAAGCTCAGGCCACCAATGCCTATAACGAAGACTATATGGCCAAGAACTGGGATCAGGTCAAGAAAGAGTACCCCGGCTACGCCGACTCCCCGGGCACCTGCTTGCGGAACCATGCGGCCATGATGGAAATGCGGGCTGGCCGCGGCCCCATCATGATGCACACTGACAAGGCCATGCAGGCATTGGCCGAGGTTCTGAGCAAGAAAGAGCTCAAACATCTGGAAGCCGAAGCTTGGGAAGACTTCCTGGATATGTCCATTTCCGCCGCCTGTCTGTGGGCCTCCTTCAACATGGAGCCCGACAAGGTGCCGTCGGAAATCATCCCCTCCGAGCCGTACCTGCTGGGTTCCCATGCGGGCTGCGCCGGTCTGTGGGTCTCCGGTCCCTCTAAGGGTTACCTGGGCGCCCCCGACAGCTGGTTCTGGGGCTATGACCGCATGACCACCGTGGAAGGTCTGTTCACCGCCGGTGACGGCGTGGGCGCCTCCGGGCACAAGTTCTCCTCCGGCTCCCATGCCGAGGGCCGCATGGCCGCCAAGGGCGCCATCGCCTTCATCCTGGACCACAAGAACGACAAGCTGGAAGCCGCGCAGAACGTCGACGAGGTCATCGCCGAGATCTACCTGCCCTTTGAGATCTACGAGAAGTACAAGGGCTACACCACTGCTTCGGAGATCAACCCCAACTACCTGATGCCCAAGCAGGTCCAGACCCGCTTGCAGAAGCTGATGGACGAGTATGTCGCCGGTTGCGCCACCATGTACCAGACCAACAAGCCGATGCTGGAAGAAGGCCTGAAGCGCCTCACCCTGCTGAAGGAAGACGCCACCCGGTTGGCCGCCCGGGACCTGCACGAACTGATGCGGGCCTGGGAACAGTATCACCGCATCCTGGCCGGTGAGGCCCACCTGCGGCACATCCTCTTCCGGGAAGAGACCCGTTACCCCGGTTACTACTACCGCTCCGACTTCCTGTCCATCGACGACAACAAGTGGAAGGTCTTCACCATCTCCCAGTACAACATGAAGACCAACGAGTGGAAGTTTGAGACCGAGCCTTACAAGAAACTTTGTTAAATTTTGAGCGTTTCCGGGGCTCCGGGTTTCCGGGGCCCCGGGCCGCCTTAAGCCTGGCCGTGGCAGCAAGCCAGCCACGGCCATTTTTTTAGGGGGACTCTATCAATCCACGGCCCCTGCCCAGAGAAGAAATTTCGCTTGCACTTCTATTCACAATGTTATAGGGTAGCTGGTGTGCCCGATTATAGGGCCTGGGCCGGATTATGGCCAACAGCTCTGGCTCGGGAAATGTCCTGAAGGAGGACTGGTGTGAACGCCGAAAATCGTAAGGTTCTGGTAATCGGGGGAGGCATAAGCGGCCTCACCGCTGCCCTGGAAGCAGCGGAAGCCGGGGCCCAGGTCATCATTACCGAAAAGGCTCCCTACCTGGGCGGCCGGGTGGCCCAACTCCACCGGTATTTCCCCAAACTCTGCCCGCCCACCTGCGGCCTGGAAATCAACTTTCGCCGGATCAAAGAAAATCCCAATGTGACATTTTTCACCATGGCGGAAGTAACCCAGATCAGTGGCGCGGCAGGTGATTTTGAGGTCACCGTCAAGGTCAACCCGCGCTACGTTAATGATCGTTGCACGGGCTGCGACGCCTGCGCAGAGGCCTGCACCGAATCGCGGGTAAATGACTTCAACTACGGTCTAGACAAGACCAAAGCGGCCTATATCCCCTTTGATATGGCCTTTCCCCAGAAGTACGTCATCGATTCCTCAGTCTGCTCCGGCGATTGCGGCAAAAAGTGCCTCGAGGCCTGTAAGTGCGAGGCCATCGACCTGGATATGAAGCCGGAAACCCTGAAATTCAAGGTAGGCTCCATCATCATGGCCGGCGGTTGGGAACTCTACGACATCGCCAAGGCGGATAACTTGGGGTTCGGAAAGGTGGCCAACGTCATCACCAATATGCAGATGGAGCGCCTGGCGGCAGCCAACGGCCCCACCAGCGGCCAGATTCTCCGGCCTTCGGACCAGGCGCCGGCGAAAAAGGTGGCCTTTGTCCAGTGCGCCGGCTCCCGGGATGAAAACCATCTCCCTTATTGCTCCTACATCTGCTGCATGGCTTCCCTGAAGCAGGCCACTTATCTCCGGGAGAAAGATCCGGAGGCCGAAGCCTACATCTTCTACATCGATATCCGCTCCCCCGGCCGTTATGAGCAGTTTTTCTGGAAGGTGCGGGATGACGAAGGCGTCCATCTCATCCGGGGTAAAGTGGCCAAGGTGGAGCAGGAGCCAGGAACCGGCAACGTCACGATCGTGGCGGAAGACACCGCCACCGGCGACAAGGTCCGCATGACCTTCGATATGGTGGTCCTGGCCGCGGGCATGGTACCCTCCACCAAGGCCTCTCCCTTCCCCCTGCCCTTGTCCTACACCCCGGACGGCTTCATTATCCAGGAGCTCTTGCCGCCCGGAATCTTCGCGGTAGGCACGATGAAGGGCCCCCTGGATGTGATGAAATCCAATGAGGACGCCACCGGGGCCGCGCTCAAGAGCCTCATCAGCGTGGGTGGGAGGTCATGATGGAAAAGAAATTCGGAGTCTATCTGTGCAAGGGCTGTGGCATCGCCGATGCCATAGATTTTGAGAGTCTTACCAAAGTAATCAAAAAAGAGGGTAAGATTCAACATATCAAAGAACATGACATCATGTGCAGCCCCGAGGGCCGGGAGATGGTCCTGGAAGACCTGAAGCCGGAAGGGGAGGGCATCAATGCTTTGGTCATCGCCGCCTGTTCCCCCCGGGTAAAGTATGAGGAGCTGGACTTCCCCAACTGTCTGGTGGAACGCTGCAATATCCGGGAGCTGGTGGCCTGGATCCAGGAGCCCAAGGCTGAAGAAACTCAGGCTCTAGCCGAAGACTACCTGCGCATGTACTGCGCCCGGGTAAAGAAATCCGAGTTGCCGGAGCCTTACCAGACCGAGTGCGATAAGACCATCCTGGTCATCGGCGGTGGGGCCGCGGGCTTAAGCGCGGCTTTGGAAGCGGCCAATGACGGCTACCAGGTGCTGCTGGTGGAAAAAGAGGCGGAACTTGGCGGCTACGGCGCCAAGATGTACCGGCAAACTCCGTCCAGTTACCCCTTCACCAGCCTCCAGGAGCCCTCGGTCTTTAAGAAGATCAAAGAGGTTCAAAGCCAGCCCAACATCAAGGTGATGACCGGCGCGGAAATCGAGAAGATCGAAGGCCAACCCGGCCTGCTGGACGCCCACATAAAGAGCAACGGCAACCTGGAGACCATACGGGTAGGTTCCGTCGTCCTGGCCGCAGGCTCCAAGCCCTATGACGCCACCAAGCTAGCGCATCTGGGCTACGGCGTCTCCCAGAACGTGATCACCAACCTGGAAATGGAAGAATTGGCCAAGAAGGGCCGGATCGTCCGGCCTTCGGACGGGAAAGCGCCTCAGCGGGTGGCATTCATCCAATGCGCCGGCTCCCGGGACCCCGAACACCTGCCTTATTGTTCGGATTTCTGCTGCCTCACCTCCTTGAAGCAGGCCCTCTACGTGCGGCAGCAAAACCCGGAGGCCCTGGCCTACATCCTCTATAAAGACATCCGGACCCCGGGCCAGACGGAGCTGTTTTACAAAGAAGCGCAAAGCGATCCCGGGGTGATGCTCACCAGGGCGGAAGTCACCGGTGTGACCGCGGCTGCGGACGGCAGCCTTCTGGTCAACGCCAAGGACAGCCTCCTGGGCGACAATGTGGCCTTCGAGGCCGACCTGGTGGTACTGGCGACCGGTTTGGTCCCGGTCACCCTGGATGAGCCGGTAATCAACCTGGAGTACCGCCAGGGGCCGGGCCTGCCGGAAACCGAAGCCTACAACGGCTTTGCCGACTCGAACTTCATCTGTTTCCCCTATGAAACCCGCCGCACCGCGGTCTATGCCGCCGGCGGCGTGCGCCAAGCCATGACCACCCCCATGGCCATGGACGACGGCGTGGGCGCGGCCTGCAAGGCCATCCAGGCGGTGGAGCATGTGGCCGCGGGCATGGCCGTACATCCCCGGGCCTGGGACGAGACCTTCCCGGACCCCTTCATGCAGCGCTGCACCTCTTGTAAGCGTTGTACTGAGGAATGTCCCTTCGGCGCCATTGAAGAAGATGAGAAAGGCACGCCCTTTTTCAAGATCAACCGCTGCCGGCGCTGCGGCACCTGCATGGGGGCCTGCCCCGAACGCATCGTCTTCTTCAAAGACTTAAACGTGGACCTCATCGGCTCCATGATTAAGGCCGTGGACGTGCCTGAAATAGAAGACGAGGATGATCCGGAGTTTACGGTCCGGATCATCGGCCTAATCTGCGAAAACGACGCCATGCCGGCCCTGGACGCCGCCGCCATGCATCGCCTCAAGATAGACTCCACGATCCGGTTCATTCCGTTGCGCTGCATGGGTTCCTTCGCCATGGAGTGGATCAAAATCGCCCTGAACAACGGGGTAGATGGTATGGTCCTCCTGGGCTGCAAATATGGCGACGACTACCAGTGCCACTTTGCCAAGGGCAGCGAGCTCTGCGCCTACCGGCTCACCAAGCTCTCGGAAACCCTGGACAAACTGGGACTGGAAGCAGACCGGGTGCAGCAGTTCCAGATCGCTATCTCCGATTTCAACGAACTCCCCCAGATATTGAGCGACTTTGTGGCCCGGGTGAGAGAAATCGGCCCCAACCCCTTCAAGGGTTTATAGGAGGTAATGTTTCATGGCTGGCGAAACTACTGTTATCAAACCAGACCTACAGTTCGTGAACCAGGTCATCGCCTCCGGGGGGGACAGCCTAAAGAAATGCTATCAATGCGACACCTGTTCGGTGGTCTGCAACCCCACACCCGATAGCAAGCCCTTTCCCCGGAAAGAGATGCTCCAGGCTCAATGGGGATTGAAATCGGTTCTCAAATCCCCGGATATCTGGCTGTGCCATCAGTGCAGCGATTGCACGGTCTATTGCCCCCGGGGGGCCAAACCCGGGGAAGTGATGAACGCGCTTCGGAAGATGTGCATTGAGCAGTATGCCACGCCGCCGCAGGTGGCCAAGATGGTGGGGGACTCCAAGTTCCTGCTGGCCCTCATCGCCTTGCCGGTATTGCTGCTGCTGGCCGCGTTGAAAGTCACCGGTCATCTGGCCATCCCCGCGGGTCCCATTGTCTACTCCAAGCTCTTCCCCACCTTATTGGTGGACGCCATCTTCGTGCCGGCGTTTTTCTTTGCCGTGGCCGTGTTGGGCAAGGGGGTTTTGGCCTACTGGAAGGATCTCAATGAGTCCAGTCCCTTTAAGACCAAGGTAGAGGGCAACCTGGTGGGCAATCTCCTCGCCACCTTGAAAGATATCCTGATGCACAACCGGTTCCGGCAGTGCGAAACCACCTATGCCCGCTCCACCAACCACTTGTTTGTGGTGGCAGGTTTTATCTTCCTGCTGGTGGTCACCAGTTGGGGCTTCCTCAATGAGTGGGTGCTCCATAAGGAACCGCCCTACTTCTTGTTTTCCCCCATCAAGCTGATGGCCATGGTGGGAACTGCGGCTTTGTTGTACGGGATTTTCAATATCGTCAAAGAGCGCCAGGCCAACGCCGCGCAGGCCGGCTTGGGCGGTTACTATGACTGGCTCTTCGTCTATGTGGTCTTTGCCGTGGGGGCCACGGGCCTGGGCGCCTGGCTCTTCCGTCTGCTGGGCATCAAGATCCTGGCTTACCCCACCTACTTCCTGCACCTGACTTCGGTGTTCTTCCTCTTCTTCTATGCGCCTTACACCAAGATGGCGCACATGGTCTACCGCACCGCGGCCATGCTCTTCGCGCGCATGTCAGGTCGAGGCTTCTAACAGCAGGAAAAATCAAGTAAAACCAAACCGGCCCCGAAAGGGGCCGGTTTTTTTTGGGGCCAGGTATATACCCCACAAACCTCTATATTAAATATTTGTGGGGTATAATAAATTATAATACCCCACATAATTGACTTTAAGCATTTTGTGGGGTATATTAATTGCAACGAAATTAATATAAAGTTTCGTTATAATATTTCACGCTAGGGGTTTTTATCCTTGGTCATCGAACAGATATGGGAAGAAAGTCGCGATTATTACCTTGACTATCAAAAGAGGTTGATTGGGGAACTATTGATTACGCCGGTGGGGTCGATTAAGCGGAAAAAGGGTTGGGGAGGTTGGTTCTTATACCTGCATAAAAGGGCGGGGCAAAAGTTTGAGGATATCTACCTTGGCAGTGAAAAAGACCAAATGGTGCAAAAGATAGCGGATAGAATTCATAATCGCCAGAGACTGATTCGCGAATTGCGCTCGACTAAAAACGCCCTAAAACTATTGAAGGTGGCAAAAATGTCTAAAGCCTTAAAGGATTTCACCGAGCCCTTGCGGAAGCTTTTCGCCGAGATGGAGAGACTTGGCCTCTTTGCAGCCGGCATCGAGCTGGTGGGAAGTTATTGCTTTAAAGTCTATCAGAGTTGTTTCGGGGTCGAATGGTTTCCTTTGCGCACTGTGGACGTCGATTTTGCCATACCGATTCCTTATAAAGGACCATCTGCTGATATGGAGTCAGTGCTCAAAGAACTTGGCTTCAGGCAAGATTTTAGAACAGATGGGACAATATTTTATGAAGGGAATGGTCTCAAAATTGAATTTTTCCAACCAAGAAGAGGCAGCGGCTCTAAAAAGTCATCCATCGCAGTTAAGGAATTATCGACTGTGCCCATACCACTTCCATACCTTGATCTACTGCTGGGAAATAAGGTTTTGGCAACAATGCGCGATATCGGCCGCATTGCCTTGCCTTCTTTACCTGCCTTTATGTTGCATAAGCTCTTGATCGCCGACTTGCCGGAGAGGAAAGATAAAAGCGAGAAAGACTATATCCAGGCAATGGCGGTGGCCAAGAGAATTGCAGCCGACGATGGTCTCATTCGCGATGCGAGTCAGATCATGCAAAGCATTCCCGGTTCATGGCGGAAGAAAATCGAAAAATCGGCCCAGAAATTGATTTCCAAAGGAACGCCCGAAAAGATTTCCGAAATTCTTAAGAAGATTAAAGAGACAGAACACTAGATTGATAAAACCCCATTAAGATTAAAGACTGCCACACTTTTCAGTGCCTCCTCCACTTTCTCAAAGCAATTTCCTTTTGGTAAATATTTTGATAAGATATTTGTTGCCTAGAAAATATTTGAAGGAGCATTGGTATGGTTGACCTGAACATGCAGGTGGTGGAGCCCACCCAACTCACCAAAGATAGCCGCTTCAGATTCCGGTGCTATCCGGGGATTTCCTGTTTTACCGAGTGTTGCGGCAAAACCACCATCATTCTCACCCCTTATGACATCCTGCGGCTGAAGAACCGCCTGCGCATACCCTCAGGGGAGTTTCTCGCTAAATATACCCGCACGGAGGCCCATGACAAGTCGGGATTCCCCATGGTGATTATGGATATGCCCCGGTTTGAGGGGAAATGTCCTTTTGTGCGCCCGGTCACCGGTTGCGAGGTCTACACCGACCGCCCCGCCACTTGCCGTTACTACCCCATCGGCCAGGGCACTCTAATCACCGAGCAAGGGGTGGAGGAGTTCTTTTTCTTCGTCCGAGAGCCCCACTGCCGGGGCTACGAAGAAGACGCGGAATGGTCAGTAGCCACCTGGCGGGCGGACCAGGGGGTTGATAAGTATGATGAAATGAACCTGCCCTGGAAGACCATGATGCTGCGCCGGGGCCAGGACGGCGGCCCGGTCACCGATGAGCGGGGCAATAAGCTCTTTGCCATGGTCATGTACGACCTGGACCAGTTCCGGAACTTTGTGTTCAAGAGCCGGTTTCTCCAAATTTTTGACATAGACGATGACCTCAGAGAAAAAATCTGGAACGATGATGAAGAACTCCTCAAGTTCGGCTACGAATACGTGCAGATGGTTCTGAAACTCAGAGACAGCGACGTTATTCAGCCCAAAGGCGTGGGCCCGGGTCCTGGGGCCACTACGATGACGTTTTAAAGAGATCTTGCTATAGACTTGGCGGATGTCTTTTAGGGCAGGGTTTGAATAAAGTAACTAAGGGGTTAAAAGGGGAAAAGGGGAAAAGGTAAAGAGACAGCGGCAGTAAATTCCCCTTTTCCCCTCTTCCCCTTTTTCCTTTTTCCCCCTATTTTTAGGAGGACAAATGATCGGCGACGCGGCTTCAGCCGACCCCCAGGAGATTGCCGAAATCATCAAGAATTACAAGGTGGTGGCGGTGGTGGGCCTCTCTCCCAAGCCCGACCGCCCCAGCTACCGGGTGGCCGAATACCTGCAGCAGCACGGCTACCGCATCATCCCCGTCAATCCTGGTCAACGGGAAATCCTGGGGGAAAAGTGCTACTCCAGCCTTAAGGACATCCCCTTTCCCGTGGAAGTGGTGGACATCTTCCGCAACGTGGAGGCCATCCCTGCGATCGTGGAGGAAGCCATTCAGATGGGAGCTAAGGCGGTGTGGATGCAGCTCGATTTGGTGGAGCCGGTATCCGCACAAAAAGCCAGGGACGCGGGCCTGCAGGTGGTCATGGACCGCTGCCTGAAAATAGAGCACGCCAGACTGGCAGAACAGGGGGCCAAATAGGCTGCGGCAGCGGCCAATCCTTGATAAATCACAGATCAAGAAAGCCGGGCAAGAATTTGCCCGGCTTTTTCTTTTTAAAACTACATAACCTCAGGGATGACGCCGATATTGAAAAATAGGCAGCGCTCCCAAGTTGTGGTATTGTATTTGCCATTTAAAGCATTTGCCAAAAGCTGCTTCCTTTTATTCCCTCTCCCCCCAACGGGGGGAGAGGGTTAGGGTGAGGGGGGTAATTCTTTTTTAAGAGGAATTTATGGATAACCTGGTCGTGGATCTCTTGGTGGGCTTTTTGGCCGCGTTCATCGGCGCGGTGATCGGCAGTAAGGCCATGTCCTACGGGCATTACCGCTATGCCCAGAAGCGCGATTTTGAAACCAAAAGCAACCAGATGATCAATCTCTTCCAGGCTCTCAATGCCGAATTGTCCGCCATCTGGGAAAGATATATGGCTGTGGTGGGCACGGACCTGGAGCAGGCTCAAAAAGCGGACGAACTGCCTTTTACTGTGCTGTTTGCCGCGAGCCACAATTATTTCAGCGTCTATGACAACTCCGCCCAATTTTTAGGGACCCTGGAGCCGGACGCGGGCAAGAAGATCATTGAAACCTATATCAACCTCAAGTCGCTGCTGGATGAACTGCAAAACTACAATCAAATGGCCCAGAAACACCGGGATACGCGCCTGGGCGCCAACCTCAACCTCTACGAAGTCAACCAGGTCCGGGAAGAACTGGACAGCTTCTTCAAACTCCTGAAAAAGCGGCACGCCCAGGTCAAAGGGCAGGTCCTTCTGACCCTGGAAATGTTGAAAGAATTTCTCTCATTAGCCGAGCAAAGCCGGACGTCGGTGAAAATAAAGGTTTGATGGAGACATTCGAAAATTAATCTCCTTGGGGAGAGAACAGGGATAATTAAAAGGGGGAAAAGGGGAAAGGATTTGTTTGCTTATAATGAGTTCCATCTTTTATTTCCCTTTTCCCCTTTTTCCCTTTTAACCCGAATTTAACCTCGTATGGTTCCCCTACCTCAAAAGCATTTCGTCAAAAACAGAGGGATACCATGTTGGCCCGGGTAAAAAGCGGCGCCTTGCGAGGAGTGGACGCCTACCTGGTGGAAGTAGAGGTAGACCTTTCTCCGGGTGATTCCAAGGTCTTCACCGTGGGCCTGCCGGAGATCGCGGTCCGGGAGAGCAAGGATCGGGTGCGCGCGGCCCTGCGCAATTCCGGCTACAAGTTCCCCCGGGGGCGCATCACCATCAACCTGGCCCCCGCGGACGTGCGCAAGGAAGGCACCGGCTTCGACCTGCCGGTGGCCGTGGGCCTGCTCGCGGCGCAAGGCGTGGTGCCGCCGGAATCCTTGGAGAACTACCTCATCTTCGGAGAACTCTCCCTGGACGGCAGGCTTAGGCCCACCCGGGGGGTGCTCTCCATGGCCCTGGCCACCCGGGACGCCAAATTAGCCCTCATCCTGCCCCAGGAAAACGCCCGGGAAGCGGGGGTAGTGCAGGGGGTGGACGTCTATGCCGCGGACACCCTGGCCCAGGTGGTGGAATTCCTGGCAGGCCGGGAGTCCCTTACCCCTATGGCCCCTCCGGAGCCGGAAGCGCTGACCTGGGACCCCGCGGAAGACCTGGACTTCCGGGAAGTCAAAGGCCAGGAGCCGGTGAAACGAGCGCTCCTCATCGCGGCCGCAGGGAGCCATAATGTCCTCATGGTGGGGCCTCCAGGCGCGGGCAAGACCATGCTGGCCCGGCGTTTGCCCAGCATCCTGCCGCCCCTGGGCTTTGAAGAGGCCCTGGAGACCTCCAAGGTCTATAGCATCCTGGGCCTGCTGCCTCGGGATAAGGCCCTGGTCACCACCCGGCCGTTCCGCTCGCCGCACCACACCATTTCCGACGCCGGGCTCATCGGCGGCGGCCCCAACCCCCGGCCCGGGGAGGTGAGCTTGGCCCACTACGGGGTGCTTTTCTTAGATGAACTGCCGGAGTTCAAGCGCTCCACCCTGGAGGTCCTGCGCCAGCCGTTGGAAGAGGGGAGGGTCACCATCTCCCGGGCGGCCACTTCCCTGACCTACCCGGCCCGGTTCATGCTGGTCGCGGCCATGAATCCCTGTCCCTGCGGCTACTACGGCGATCCCCGGCGGGCCTGCGCTTGTACCCCCCGCCAGATCAATCAGTACCGGGGCCGCATCTCCGGCCCCTTATTGGACCGCATTGATATCCAGATTCAGGTGCCCGGGGTGCGCTTCCAGGAACTCGCGGCCACCGAGGGCGGGGACGGCTCCGAGAAGTTGCGGCAGAGAGTGGAAACGGCCAAGGGAGTGCAGGCCCGGCGGTTTGTTAAAAGCCGCATCTATGCCAACGCGCACATGACCTCCCGGCTGGTGAAACAGCACTGTCCCTTGGGGCCGGACGCGCAAAAGCTGCTGGAGGCGGCCATGGAGCGCCTGGGCCTGTCCGCCCGGGCCTACCACCGCATCCTCAAAATCGCCCGCACCATCGCCGATTTGGAAGGGGAGGCGAACGTTGCTCCGGCCCATGTGGCCGAGGCGATTCAGTACCGCACCCTGGACCGCCAATTCAGCAGTGAGAAAGGGGCCATGTTTGTAAAGGAAGTATCGCAACAATACTTTGCTAAAATGGAGACAGACACTTTTTTCATTAAAAAGTAAATTAGTGTCTGTTATCAGTTTTCTATTTTCGCATATTGGGAGGGTACTACCATGAGAAGGTTTTTTTTTACCCTTTTAATTATGTCAGTTGGCTGCGCGATGCCAACCGAATCAAATTTTAAGATCAAAATCGTTGGAAGTCATAATATAAAGTTTTCTGGAAGTTATATGGTTGTTACCGCGGATGGCCATTCAAGCTCTCACACTGTTGATGGCATTGTACCAGCAGAATATGACGTAAAGGGGTGGATTGTTTCCTGTTCCTTCCAAAAACAATCTGAACAAGGGAGCCTATCGGTTTTAGTTTATAGAAACGGTCAGCTTATGGACCAATCAACAACATCAGCGGCTTATGGTGTGGTGACTTTGGCAATAAGAGGAGATGCTAATACTCCAGTCTCATCTAAAATTGATGAGGAGAAACAACCACCAGAAAAAGACATGGGGCTTTCAAAAACAAAAAAAGAAGTTCGATTTGATCCCAGTCGCATGTCCAAGGAAGGGTATTTAGAAGCTAAATGGGGTATGAATAAGCAGGAAGTAGTTGATGTAACGGGAGCATCACCAACTTTAGATGGAGCTTATTTAGATGGAGAAATAGCAAATACAAAAGTGATGATTATGTACTATTTCATACAAGATAAATTATATCAAGTTATTATACCTTTCAAACTTAACGAAAAAATAATAAATGTTAGTGATGAAATATCGAAGTTTTCAGAGATAGAATCGTTGCTTTTAGATAAATATGGCAAAGCCAAAAGAAGGGAAAAAAATCGGAGTTCTCCTTATATTCCATATAGTACGGCTATTTCTCTTGGTCAAGGGTTCTATCGTACCACATGGGAAACTCCAGAATCCAGGATTATTCTATATCTCGGCGGAGATATGACTAAAATTAATCATATGCTAATGTATGAAAGTAAAAAATATGCTCCGTTAGCAAAAAAAGAAGAAAAGAAGAAGGCAAAAGAGAAGCTTTAATTAACCAAATTTGGCGCGACCATGCGAAAAATCGATGCAAACATCGGGACAGACACTTTTTCTTCTAAGAAAGTAAATTAGCGTCTGTCATTATTTTTCTATTTTGACCAATATCTTGCCTGTATCCGTAAATCGATGACTAACGCCGGTCTTTTATCTTCTGAACGTTCCCAACTCCTGGGCGACGCCCGGCAGGCCGTGAATCGGGCCTATGCGCCCTACTCCCACTTCCGGGTGGGGGCCGCGGTCTTGACGGCAGCGGGCAATATCTTCACCGGCGTCAACGTGGAAAACGCGTCCTACGGCTTGACGGTTTGCGCCGAGCGTGCCGCGATCTTTAACGCGGTGTCCCAGGAAGGTCCAGAGATGCGTCTCAAGGCCCTGGCGGTGGTCAGTGATCCTCCCGGCGCTGCTCCTCCCTGCGGCGCCTGCCGCCAGGTGATCTTCGAATTCGGGCCGGACGCGCTGGTCATCTTCCATGGCGCGGAACACCTGGAGGAAGTTGCCATTTCCCAACTTCTCCCCAGCGCTTTTAGCCTCTAGTAGCCAGGATTTTTCTGCAAAACCTTCCCCCTCGTGCGCCAGGCCCGGCGCGGCCCTAATTTGGGAATAGAGCGCCTGGGCGCGTACTGCCATTTTTATCAGCCAGAGGAGGATGCCATAGGCTATACTATTGCGGAATTAAATAACAAGATTATGGAGATGTACCCGGAGATCGCCCAATACGGGGTGGAATCCAGCCTGATCCTGGATCACGAGAAAAAAACCTAGGTCTTCAAGTTAACCAAAGGCCCTCATGAATTATCTACCTATATCGACCAGCCGGACGCGGACGCGTGCATGGGGCGGCAAAGAATGCATCCACCTGGGGGTGCAAATCAGGCAATTTTTGGAAAACTTTAAAGCAGGAGAATAAAGTAGTATAATAGTGAGCAGTTAGCGTTGAGCGGCACGTCACGGAGTAAAATTTTATTCCAATTGCTCACGGTTCCTATAAACTAAACTTGGGGGGATGGGGGGCCCTCAACTGGGTGCTTTCCCGCCTCTTTTATCACCGCATCTTCAAAAAGTAATTAATAACTGAGGAGTCAGGTGGGTCTCTTTAAATCCAGCCCGGACCGATTAGAGAAATACCATAAAAGGCGCCGCTGGGCCCGGCGCCTTACGTGGGTGCTCTACGGCCTCTTCTTTTCCTGCGCGCTGGCTGGCGCCGGGGTGGCGGGCTATATCTACTACCACTTCATCCGGGACCTGCCGGACTTCACCTCCATCAAGGAATTCCGGCCCCCGGTGATCACCCAGATCTTTGCCCGGGACGGCCGCCTTATCGGTGAGTTTTTTGCGGAAAAGCGCATTGAGGTGCCGTACAGCCGCCTGCCCAAGCATCTGGTCCTGGCCTTTGTAGCCGCGGAGGACGCGCGCTTCTTTGAACATCCTGGAGTGGACATCAGCGGGATCATCCGGGCCTTTATCCGCAACCTGGAAGCCGGAGAAGTGGTCCAGGGAGGAAGCACCATCACCCAGCAGGTGGTGAAACGGATCCTGCTCTCCTCGGAGAAGAGCTTCGGCCGTAAGATCAGGGAAGCTATCCTGGCCTATCGCATCGACAACTACCTGACCAAGGAACAGATTCTCACCCTCTATCTGAACCATATCTTTCTGGGCCACGGGGCCTACGGAGTGGAAGCCGCGGCCCAGGAGTTTTTCTCCAAGCACGTGGAGGACCTCACCCTGGCGGAATCCGCGTTGCTGGCCGGGATTCCCAAGGCCCCCAGCCGTTATTCCCCCTATCTCAATCCTCAGCGCGCCAAGGAGCGCCAGGCCTATGTGCTCAAGCGCATGGCGGAAGTGGGGTTCATCAGCAAGGAAGCGGAAGCCGCGGCTCTCAAGCAGCCCTTGAAAATGAAACCCTCTCGGCCCGATTGGATCAAAGAATGCGGTTATTACAATGAGTACGTGCGCACTCTTCTGGAAAACCGTTTTGGCCGGGAGCAGGTTTTTAGTCTGGGGCTGAAGGTTTATACCCCCGCGGATGTCGGCCTCCATCAAGCCGGGCAGGAGGCCATCAATCAGGGGATTGCCGGTTTGATTCAGCGGAACGGTTACCGGGGCCCCTTGCGCCATCTGAAAGGCAAAGAACTGTCCGCGTTCCAGGAGCGGCAGCTCCGCTTCTACCGCAAGTATCCCCCCCGGAAAGGGCAGTTGGCCACGGTGCTGGTGTCCCAAAGGGACCGCAAGACCAGGGTTCTCACCTTCCGCATGGGCGAGCACCATGGGGTTTTGGAGGAGGAAGCCGGGGCCCAGGGCCGGACCGCCAGCCTGATGGCGGCCTTGCAGCCCGGCGATGTGGTCCAGGTGCGCCTGACACAAAAGGACCGCCGCACCGGAAAATGGACGGCGAATCTGGTGGCTGCGCCCATGGTGCAGGCCGCCCTGCTTTCCATGGAATTGAAAACCGGCAAGGTCCGGGCCATGTTGGGAGGCAAGGACTACGGCGACAGCACGTTCAACCGGGCGATACAGGCCAAGAGACAGCCCGGGTCCGCGTTCAAGCCCATTATCTATGCCGCGGCCATCGATAAAGGGTTCCGTCCGGATTCCGTCCTTGATGACAGCCCCATCTCCCTGCCGGGGGGAAAGCGCGGGCAGGCCTGGGTGCCCCAAAACTATGACCATACTTTCGACGGCCACATCAGTCTGGCCACGGCCATCGCCCGTTCCCGGAACGTGCCCACCGTGCGGCTGATGATGGCCATCGGCGTCCCCTCCACCTTGAGGATGGCCAAAACCCTGGGCATCACTTCCCCTATATTCCCCAATTATGCTTCGGCTTTAGGGGCCTCGGAAGTCACGCTCATGGAGCTTACCCGGGCCTATTCGGTCTTCCCCAACCAGGGCTACCTGGTGGAGCCCGCGTTCATCGACCGCATTGAGGACCGGGACGGCCGGATCTTGTGGGAGTACCGCACCCAGAAGCAACTGGTGATCAGCGCCCAGACGGCCAATGTCATGACCCAACTCTTATTGGGCGTGGTGCAGCGGGGCACCGCCACCCGGGTCCAGGCCCTGGGCCGCCCCATCGGCGGCAAGACCGGCACCACCAACAAGACCCGGGACGCCTGGTTCATCGGCTTTACCCCTTCGGTAATCACCGGGGCTTGGGTGGGCATGGATGACGAACGCAGCCTGGGTGGCAAGGAGACCGGTTCCCAAGCCGCGGCCCCGATTTTCATCTCCTATATGCGGGAAGCTTTGAGGAACCAGCCCATTGAGGATTTTGGGGAAGCCACGGTGTTAGCCAGAAGGAGTGGGGAAGGGACCGTCAATAAAGACGAGGAAGAGGCGGTGCAGATCGAGGAGAATTTCTACCCGGAAGGAGAGGAGATTCAAGAGAAAACTTCCTCCGGCTCCGGTTCGAGCCAGTTGTTTTATAAAAGCGACATGGAAGAGTGAGGGTTAATGCGAGAGATAAATGTTGAGGAGATCACCAGGGCCGTCAAAAAAGCGGCCATTACCGCTAACTTCGATTTGGGAGAAGACATGCTGGCCGCACTGCAAAAGGGGGAACAGGAAGAGGAGTCCCCCAGCGGCCGGGAAGTCTTCCGGCAACTCCTGGAAAACGCCAGCATCGCCGCTAAGGAGCGCATCCCCATGTGCCAGGACTGCGGCCTGGCCGTGGTCTTCGTGGAAATGGGCCAGGACGTGCACGTCACCGGGGGTGATTTTGAGCAGGCCATCCAGGAAGGCGTGCGCCAGGGTTATGGCGAAGGTTACCTCCGTAAGTCCCTGTGCCATCCCCTGACCCGGGCCAATACCGGGGACAACACCCCTGCGGTGATTCACACCGAGATCGTGCCCGGGGACCGGCTGAAAATTACGGTGGTCCCCAAAGGCGGCGGCAGTGAGAACATGAGCCGGGTCTTCATGCTGAAGCCCGCGGAAGGCGTGGCCGGGATCATCGACCGGGTGGTAACCACGGTCCGGGAAGCAGGGCCTAACCCCTGTCCCCCCATCATTGTCGGCGTGGGGATCGGCGGCACCTTCGAGCGGGCCGCGCTCCTGGCCAAAAAGGCTCTGCTCCGGGAAGTGGGCAGCCCTAATCCCGATCCGGAATTGGCGGCCCTGGAAAAGCAGATGTTGCAGACAGTCAACGACCTGGGCATCGGCCCCCAGGGGCTGGGGGGCAGGATCACCGCGCTGGCGGTGCACGTGGTCATGCAGCACTGCCATATCGCTTCCCTACCGGTGGCGGTGAATATTCAATGCCATGCCGCTCGTCATAAAGAGGTTATCTTATAACTGTAAGCATTAAGCAGTAAGCAGTTTTTCGGAAAACGGAAAACGGAAAACGGAAAACGGAAAACGAATCATGTCCAAGACTGTGAAATTGACTCCTCCTTTGACGGATAAAGACGTGGAAGGCTTGGAGATCGGCGATAAGGTATTGATCACCGGGGTCATCTATACCGCCCGGGACGCGGCCCACAAACGCTTGGTGGACCTGCTGGCCGCGGGTAAGGAACTGCCGGTGGATTTTAAGGGCCAAATCCTATATTATGTGGGTCCTAGCCCGGCCAAACCCGGCCGGGTCATCGGCGCCGCGGGCCCCACCACCAGCTACCGCATGGATTCCTACACTCCCACCATGCTGCAACTGGGGTTGAAGGCCATGATCGGCAAAGGCAAACGCGCACCGGAGGTCATTGCCGCGTTGCAGCAATATAAGGCCGTGTACCTGGGCGCCACCGGGGGGGCGGGAGCCCTGATCTCCCAGTGCATTAAGAAGGCCGAAGTAGTGGCCTTCCCGGAACTGGGGCCGGAAGCGGTCCATCGCCTGGAAGTGGAGGATCTCCCCACCATTGTCATCAACGACTGCCGGGGCGGGGACCTTTACGAACTAGGAATCAAGGAATACCGGCGCACCGCCTAACCTTGGGGTGGGGCAGAATGCTTGATGCTGAACTGAGGGCGCTTTAGGAAGAAATTAGGTCTTATTAGGGCAACCGCTACAGGAGGTTAAAATGACAGTGCCGCCGGACCTGGAAATCGTTGCATCCCGGGTGAAGGAAAAGCGGCAGACCTTCCTGGAGTATAATTTTGGCACCCTGAAAGACGACTTCCTGAAGACCTTCTTCGATCTGGCCCAGGAATATGAGACCCTGGAGAACTTTTACCGCATCTGCGTCAGCGTCATCAAAGAATTCTTCGACCTGGATTCCCGTCTCTATCTCGTGTGCCAGGAAAGTGTCCTGGAACTCGTGTGCGATAGCCTTCACGGACTGTACCAGGACAAGGCCAAAGCCCCGCCTTATATCAAGCTCTCCAATCAGGCCTACGCCGCGGAAGCAGCCTGGATGATTCCCATCCGGGGCAACCAACTCCTGGTGGACCGCCTCCCCTTTTATACCAAGGACCAAGTAATCGGCATCCTGGAACTCTTTCCCGGGGACCAGCTTTCCGAGAAGGACCGTTTTTTCTTCGAGAAATACGCCAACCGCGTGGGCTACAACCTCCACGTCAAGATCATCGCCTGGCAGAATATTCAACGTATCCGCTTCATCAACAGCCTGGTGGCGGATATCGAACACAACGTCATTATTCCCAATATCAGCCTCAGCCTTTATCTCCGGCATCTGCGCCAGAAGATCAACACCTTGAAAGATCTTCAATGTCTCTGTGAATTCCGGGATGAGACCTGTCCCGATCTTCCCGCGGCCCAGGACAAATTCCGGGCCCTGGTCCAGGAGATGGAGGCGGATTACCAGACCCTGGAACAACACTATAAAGGAGTCAGCCTCTTTCTGGAATCCCTGTTCCGGCCTTCCCATTTCCAGAAAGGCCACCTGGTGCTGCGGCGGCGCACCTGCCGGGTGCAGAGCGAAATTATCCAACCCCAGTTGCAACTATATCTTCCCAAGCTCAAGGAACGGGATATTGACATCGACGACAGCATGGGGGTCATGCCGGATGAGGACCTGCCCCTGTCGGTGGATAAGGGCTTAATGGCCCAGGTTTATGCCAACCTCTTCTCCAATGCCGTGAAGTACACCCGCCGCAATTACGAAGGCCGCAAATACGTGGCCTACGGCCGGGACGTGCTCCACGAATACTTCGGACCCGGCAAAGATGGCATCAAATTCAATATGTTCACCACCGGCCCTCATATCCCCGAAGAGGACCGGGGCCATATCTTTGATGAAGGTTACCGGGGGAGTAATATCGATGGGGAGGTGGGCACCGGCCGGGGCCTCTATTTTGTCCGCAATGTCATCGAGACCCACGGGGGTGAAGTGGGCTACGAACCCACCCCCGGCGGTAATAATTTCTACTTTATCCTGCCCCTGGTGGTGAGCCCGGAGCGGCCTCTATCCGCGGAGCTGGTGGAAGGTCCCTGAAGGGAAGAGCACGGTGACCACCATCCGCTTTCTGGCCCAGGAACTCTACCGTCTCACTAAAAAGGTGGAAGAGTTGGAAAAAGCGGTGAAAAACGCCTCTGGGGGGGAACTGGCCCGCCTGGAAGGCGAACTCTTCCAGGCCCGCCGGGACCAGGAACACTACCGCAGCCTGCTGGAAGCCAAGAAGGAAAAGACCGTGGTTTAAAAGACAGTTTTTAGTTTTCAGTTTTTAGTTAAAAGAAGACAAAACAGGGACAGGCGCTATTTTCTTCAGAGAGCGTGTGTCCTCATTTTTTTTACTAAAAACTAAAAACCAAAAACTAAAAACTGTATCAAACGTACTCGTCCACCTCATGGTCATCCGCGGCTGAAGGAGCAGGAGCCTCTTCATTCTCCATCTCCTCTCGCCAGAAACGGTTGGCCATTTCGATCAGGGTCTCCCGGGGCGCCAGGTCCTGGGTCACGGCGTCCATGGTCTCCGGGCTTACTTTTCCGTGGCGCACTAACTCTTCCCCCGCCTGGACCACCGCGGCCAGCACCTTCTCCACTTGAGCCTGCAAAGGCGGCACCGTCAGAAACTCGGAGGAATGGCGGTAGATCTCCGCGGCCAGATTATTGCCATAAATCATCCGCATATTCAGGGACAGGGCCTGGAAATTAAATTGCTCCGGAAAGGCGCAGACGCTCAAGGTCACAATTTGAGGAGCTTTGGCCACCCGGAAAGGATGTTCCGTGCGATTCCCCATGTCGGTAAATATGGGCTCCAGCATGGGCAAGGTGCGTTCGATAAAGGCCTTCAAACGGGCGTTCATATTGAAGTGATACAAGGGAGTGGCCAGCACCGCCAGGTCGGCCTCCAGAAAGTGCCCGAACAGTTCCTCCGTCATGTCGTCCTGCTGTACGCATTGGCCTTTATTCTGGAGCCAGCAGCCGAAGCACCCCAGACAGTGTTTGATCCGATACTTGCGCAGATACAGGGTTTCTGTGGCCGCTCCGGCTAGCCTGGCCCCTTCCAGGAATTTTTGCAGGATGAGCTCGGTCTTGCTGGTTTCATTGTCCCGGGGACTGCTGTTGAAAGCCACGATGTTCATAGGACTCCTGTTTTTGGTCGCAAAATGATCTGAAGAATAGGGACCGGGTAGCTTGAAATTAGGGAAAAAGGGGAAAAGGGGAAAAGGGAAAGGAAAGAATGATGCGATAATCCATTCCCCTTTTGACCTTTTAACCTTTTCCCCTTTTCGCTCTCGTTTTTCTCTTGCGACGCTTCTCCACAACTCAATCCTTCCGATTAATCAAGGCCGCGAGATAACCCGCGCCGAACCCGTTGTCAATATTCACCACAGCCACGCCGGTGGCGCAGGAATTGAGCATGGTGAGAAGCGCGGCCAGGCCCCCGAAGGAAGCCCCGTAGCCCACGCTGGTGGGCACCGCGATCACCGGCCGGTCCACCAGCCCCCCCACCACGCTGGGTAGCGCCCCGTCCATGCCCGCGACCACAATGAAGCAGGTGGCCTTGTTTAAAAGTTCCTGGTGGGCCAGCAAGCGGTGCAATCCGGCCACGCCCACGTCGTAGAGGGATTCCACCCGATGGCCCATGATTTGGGCGGTGAGGAGCGCCTCTTCGGCCACCGGGATGTCGGAGGTGCCCGCGGACACCACCACGATCACCCCCCGGCCCCGGTCGGGAATCTTCCCCCGGCTGATGGTCAGTACCCCGGAGTCGGGATGATAGCGGCCTTCCGGAAACTCGGGAAGCAGGGCTTCGGCCTGTTCCGGGGCGAGCCGGGTCACCAGAATATTGTCATTTTGAGGCTGCAAAGCCATTAAAATGCCCCGGATTTGGGAGACGCTTTTGCCCGCGGCAAAGACCACCTCCGGGAATCCCTGGCGCAACCGGCGGTGGTGGTCCACCCGGGCAAAACCCAGATTTTCAAAAGGGAGAACGCGCAGACGCTCCAGGGCTTCGGACACCGGCAAGCGGCCGCTCTTTACTTCTTCTAGTAACTGTTCCAGGATTTTGATATCCATCGGAAAATCCTTTGCCAAAAAGAACATAATGTTCAAAGTTCAAGGTTCAAGGTTTAGATCATTATCCCATACGAATTATTAATTCTTAACGATGGGCTGATGGCCCATGAATAACTGCTCACCCAAAAACCTTGAACTTTGAACCTTGAACGCAAGACGGAGAAAAGAAAGACTTATAATTCAGGCACTAATTTCCCTTCCCTAGTAACCCGAAAGCGGACCTGCTGCCAGGTGACCTTATCCCCCAGGAAGCTCAGCAGCCAGATGCCCCAGGAGAGGAAGTCTTTCAAAGGCGTTAGGAAAAAATAAAGCCAGGGTAAGCCCCCTTGAAGGGCGCGGCGTTCCGAAAAAATGGCTATGACTATCCGCACCGCAAGGGCAGCCCCCAGCGCACCCCAAGCCCAGGGAGCCAGGCCCGCGGCCAGGAAGAGAAGGGTGCTGTAAACCAAGGCATGGTTAATGCCGTAAGCCATGTAGCCCTTGGGGCGGCTGACCCGGTAAGTCCGGGCCCAACGGAGCTGATGCCCCAGGTATTCCTTGAAACTCATCTTCATGTTTAAGGTTTCCACCACATAGGGGAGCAGCAGCACTCTATAGCCCGCCTGAGCCGCTTTCCAGCCCAACTGGTAGTCGTCCGCCAAAAAATCGGCCAAGGCCGCAAAGCCCCCGATGGCGGCCAGGGCCCGGCGGGTGATGCCCATGGTAGCTCCCAAGGCGAAGCGGATGCCTTCCACATAAAAGGCTGTGGCTACTGAAGGAATAAAGTCAGCGGCGATGGTCAGGGCTTCGAAGCCTGCTCCTAAAGATTTCACCGGCCCGGCCCGGTAAGGGCAAGAGGCCACCCCCACCCCCGGCTCCTTTAGCGCCGCGGCCATCCGGGAGAGAAAATCCGGCCCCACCTTCACGTCCGCGTCGGTGATGACCAATAGATCGTAAACCGCATGATCTTCCAACTGCCGCAAGGTGCTCACCTTGGGGTTAAGGCCCAGGGTTTCCGGGCAAACAACAATTTCCACCCCTCGCTGGGGAAAAGCTTGCTGTAATTCCCGGAGCAGAGGCAGCACCAGATCATCAGGATTCTTTACTCCAAAGATCACCTGATAAGGATGATAGTCCTGTTTCAAAAAGCTTTCCAGGCATTCCCGGGTGGTTTCCTGCCGGCCCTTTAAAGGCTTCAACACGCTGATGCCCGGAAAGGGAGGGGAGGGCTGGGGACGCCGTGATTGACTGAAAAAGCGCCACAGGCAGCCCAAAGCGAGCAACTGATACGCCAACGCGGCTAAGACCAGGAAAAATAGCAGATAAACCACTTAATCCCCAAAAAAGGTTTTACTTTATCATACCATCTCCCGATAAAAACGATAGGGAATACAGGGATTAAGGCCCAGGAAAAAGTAGTAGCCCCTAACCTTTTCTTGAAAAGGATTGATTTAGGTCCGGGGATAAAGACCAGATTGATAATTAAAAATCTTTTTTCAAAAAACGGAAAACGGAGAACGGAAAACGGTACTCGAGATGCAGGCGGTTCTATTTGACCTTTACGGCACTTTGGTAGACATCTGGACGGATGAGTGGGACTTCTCCACCTATGGCATCCTCAGCCAGTTCTTGAGCTATTTCGCAATCCATTATCATCCGGAAGAGTTGGCCGCCAAGTACCAGGAGAAGACCGCGGAGAAGATGATGGCCTATCAGGAAGGCCCTTATGGTGAGATCGACGTTTTTCAGGTCTTCGAGGAAATCCTGGCGGAAGGTTGGCGCAAACAACCGGAGCGATCTCTGGTGGTATGGCTGGCCCGTCTCTTCCGCTCCCTTACCCGCCGCCGTTTCGGGCTTTTCGAAGACAGCGTGCCCGTCCTGGAGGCATTAAACGGCGACTATCTGTTGGGGATCGTTTCCGATGCCCAATGGGTGTTCAGCGAACCGGAAATCCGCATGTTGGACTTGGAAAAATATTTTGACACCATTGTCCTGTCTTCCCGCTATTTTGTCCGCAAACCCGATCCCCAGATCTACGCTCATGCCCTCCGGGCCATGCGGATCGAACCTTCCCAGGCCTTGTACGTGGGCAATGATCCGGACGCGGACGTAGCCGGCCCTCAGGCCATCGGCATGCCGGTGATCCTCATCGACCGGGGCGACAGTCTGCATCATGCCCAGGTGCCCCGCATCCGGGATTTGCGGGAAATTCCGGAGCTTATCCGTAAAAATTATCCGGCTTAGATGATGGTTCCAAGTTCAAGGTCCCGGGTTCCAAGTTTGGTAACCGCAGGCTTCAGCTTGCCTTGTCCTCCTGCCCAAGCTGGTTTTAATGGGTAATAATCGGATAGTAATCCTCATTCCGCGTTTCCTCCCCTTTATTTCTGAAAGAAGATGATTAAGGTAAGGTGAATTTGGAAATCATTACGCAAAGGAGATGGACATGGCGGCAACCATTCAATGGCGCAACAATTGGGAAGAAGGTCTAGAAGAGGCAAAAAAGGCCAATCGCCCCTTATTGCTGGAACTCTATCTGGAAGGCTGTTCCCATTGCGCCCGGCTGGACCGGGAAACGCACCAGGACCCGGGCGTAGCCGCAGCTTTAAACGAGCGCTTCATCCCGGTGCGCCTCGAAGGCCGCAGCCGCATGGACCTGGTGCAAAAATTGGAAGTGAGGGGCGCGCCCACTACCCTTATCTTTTCTCCGGATGGTAAGGAACTGCGGCGTTTTGCCGGTTTCATGACGCCTTCGGAATATCTCCAGGAGATTCAAAAAGTGGGTTGAAGAAAGACGGCTCTGCTAAGCTGCCGGGAATCCTTTACTTATCCATAAAGGCTTCGGCAGTGGCCATTTCTGCATTGCCAAACCCGCACTGATTGAGCATAATATTAAGGCAAAGGCCCGGGGTTCCAGTAAGAACCATGGCCTTAAATCACGAAACAGGGTAATGCATGAAATTGAGCCTTAAGCACCAGCTTTGGGCCGGGGCGCTGGCTCTCCTGCTTCTGGCGTCGGTTGCCGCGGCCAGAGCGGAAGAGGACCTGGACCTCACGGCCCGCTCCTTTGTCATTATGGACGCCAAGACCGGCGTAGTTCTGTTGTCTTATAATCCTCAGCTCTTTCTGCCCCCCGCCAGCACCCTGAAAGTAATGACCGCCATGTACGTCCTGGAGCATCTGAAAATGGACGACAAGATAACGGTGAGCGCCCGGGCGGCCGGGGCCCCCCCCTCCAAGATCGGCATCAAACCCGGGGAGGTCTATACCGTGGAAGAACTGCTTTACGCCCTGTTGCTCAATTCCGCTAATGACGCAGCCCGGGCCCTGGCAGAGAAGGTTAGCGGCAGCGAAGAAGCCTTTGCCAAGGACCTCACCAAGCAGGTGCGCCAGTGGGGGGCATACCGCACCACCCTGGCCACGGCCAACGGCTTACCCGCGGATAACCAATACTCCACGGCCCAGGACCTGGCTCTGCTCTTTCGCAAAGCCATGAACAACCCGGAGTTGGCCAAAATCATGGCCACCAAATATCACAACATTCAGGGTGAGCGGGAATTGCGCAATCACAACCGGTTTCTGTTTACCACCCCCCTGGCGGTGGGCGGCAAAACCGGTTTTACCCGGGCCTCCAGGCATACCTATGTGGGCATGTTTCGCAAAGACGATAAGGCCATCATTATCTCCCTGATGGGCAGCCAGCAGAAATGGGCGGATTTGCGGCCCCTGATCGAAAAAGGCTTTGAGTTGGAAGGCACACCCATTGCCAAGCTGCCGCCCAAAGAGGAAAAACTCAGATTTGCTAAAAATCATCTGGGTAAGCAGGTGGCTGCCGCCAACGACAGCCCCAAATTGAAGCGGCAGGCCAAAGTGTCCATGGGTTCCGCGACCGCGGTGCCGGCGAAAAAGAAAAGCAAAAACAATAAAAGAAAATCAAAAAGCCAAGAGGATTGATTCCCCTGGAGCGGGTAGCAATTAATGAAGGGTTTATTTAATAGGGTCAAAAACTTGCCTACCCGCCGGCGTTTTGTGGTCTCTACCGTTCGCAAAGGAGAAAATGCCTTTGAAACCGCGATTTTTGAGGCCAATTTTTTTTATCTGCCCAAAAGCTGGTCCCGGCCAGCTTTGACAGTGGCCACCGCAACGAAGGATGAGGCCTGGGACATTCATTACCAATTGACGGCCAGATTGACCCAAGAATATCCTTTGAGAATTTTTCAGGAATATTCTTGATCTGCTCGGAAGGGCGTTTTAAATTTAACCTTTTTATAAAGGAACTTAAGGGGCTTACGGAAAACGCACAATAATTAAAGATTCACGAAAGGATGCCGATACGAAGATAAAATAGTGTAATTTATGCAGCATCGATAAAGGCAAACTACTCCGAAAGGGTAGGACGCAAAGTCTCCGACCTACAGCCTCCGGGCCATGGTAGCGGGATTGCCGAAATGCAAAGGCGATCTTTGTTACTAAGGGCTCGATTCCGGTCGGGCCCTTTCGTTTTTTCAGGACAAAGTCGGAGCTGGAGACGGATGAGGTTGGTTATGGCGGCAAACAAACAGCGGTTAAAGTCAAGGAAGGAAAGGGGCGCGGTCATCGTCGAGATGGCCATAGTCCTGCCGTTGATGCTGTTGTTCTTGGCCGGGGTTGTCGACCTGGGAATGCTTTTTTGGGAACAAGATGTCCTCACCAACGCCGCCCGGGAGGGCGCCCGGGCCGGCGTCCGGGCCGTGGCAGGAGGGGCCGCCGAACAAACCAAGAACAATATCAGGGCCATCACCGAGGCATATTTGCAGGCTAATAATATCAAAACCCCCGCAGGCGGTCTCGTTACCCTGACCTTAGACGGTAATTTTTTCATCGATATCAATAGTTCAGTCAATCCGAATCGGCTGAAGGTGCGGTTGGAAGGCATCCAGGTAAGGATGATGCTCTTGCCCAATGTCATGCCGTTGTTTTCGGGGACATTTACCAACATCGTAAATTTAAGAGCTGAGACCACCATGGCGGCGGAGTGGATCACTCCCCCGACATGAGTTCGATTAAGTAAACCCATATACCGGCCCAGGGCTGGGAAAAGAGATTAAGGAGGACGTGTTGATGAAAAGATTCAGGTATCTTTTCTGTCCCCCAGGGGAACAGGGAGCGGTAGCTCCCATTGTCGCCTTGGGTCTAATGGCGTTTGTGGGATTTTTGGCCTTGGGTATCGATCTCGGCCAAATTATGGTGGTGCACAATGAGTTGCAGAACGTGGCGGACGGCGCGGCCCTGGCCGCGGCCAAGGAGTTGATCAAGGAAGACAAGGCCGCGCCCGGGTCCGGGAGAGCCGTAGTTTATTGCGATGACGCCATAAACGCGGCTATTGCCTGCGCCGGCCAGAACCGGTCATTTGGTGCTCCGAACCCCATCGTGGTTAACGGGGCCGATGTGACCATCGGTGAATGGGATGTGAACACCAAGTCGTTTTTGCGTACCGGCTGTGACCCTAATCCCAATCGGGCGAACGCCGTACAGGTGCGGGTGACCCGCTCCGCCGCGGACGGCACAAATCCCCAAGTGACCACCTTTTTTAGCGGCGTCTTGGGAGCCAGCAGCCAGCAAAATGTGGAGGCCACCGCCACGGCCATCTTGGGCGTAGCGGGGACCCTCGGCCCCGATCTGCCCTACACCATTCCCGCCGATTATTTGCCCGGAGGAGGGGTGGCGTCCAATGGTTTGCCGCGTATCCTGGAGAAACTCGGGCCGCAGCCGGCTTATGCCGCCGATCCTCAGGCCTACCGCTGGAAGGATTTGGGAGGGAACAATCCCTTGCAGACCAACAGGGCTACCTTTGCGGTGCCTACGCAGAGTGAGCAATCCAACAGCCAACTGATCAAATACCTCAAAGGGCCCAATATGACTGGGGGATTAAAGTTTCCTCAGAAAAAAGTGGGAGATAAGCTGTGGCCCATGAGCGAATGGGCTTGGGGCTCGTATGTCAAAAATACCATGCAGGCTTTCAAGGATAGGTTCAACCATGCGAGCACTCCCAAGGTGAACGGCAAGTGGCGGGTAACCGTGCCGGTCTTTAAAACCACGAACCCGCTGGCGGCCGTGCCCCAAGATTCCTGGTTCCGGCTGGCTTCCAGGATCCTTCCCGGGGTGTCCCAGGCCTATGCCTGTACGGCTTACACCCCGGCGGTCTATACCCAGGGCTTTGCCACCGTTGATATTACCAATGTCGTGGTGAACAGCAGTTGTCTTACTTCTGGAGACCAGGTGTCCCAAGCCAATAGCTGCCGCAACACTTGCTATGCGGATATCGAGGTGCCCCTGACCCAGAACACCGTGGGCACGGATAAAGGAAGCAATCCCCAACCTGTTCAAAAGGACTATAAGGACATGAACTCCTCGGCCAACGAGGTGGGGGTCTTTGCTTCTACGCCTCGTATTGTGCGGTAAACGCCGGAAATAACTTGGCCCGGAAAGTTCTTCCGGGCCTCAACACTTCTGATCCCTTAACGGGAAAGAATGAAATCTAGAGGGGAAGCGGCTTGCTGCTTCCCCTTTAGGTGTTCTATTTCAGATCCACGCGTTTGATGCCCTCCAGGCCGAAAACTTCTTGCAAGGCCTGGCGTTGGGGATGCACCGCCCGCTGCCGCAAAAAGAAGGTAATGGTCACTTCCTGTTTTTCCAGGTCTTTGCTCAGGCCGGAATTGATCACCTTAAAACCGTACCTATCGATGATTTCCTGGACCCGTTCCACCTGTCCCGGCACGTCCGTAGACACCACCGTCATTTCCTGATACCAATCCCGGCTCAACCTTCTCTCCACCACCTTTAAGCCCACGAGAGAAGCGACGGTGATGGCTGAAACCGCGCACCCGTAAAGGTAAAATCCCGCGCCGATGGTCAGGCCCACGGCGCAGACCACCCAGACGCAGGCCGCGGTGGTCAGCCCTCTGATCGCGTCTCTATTGCGGATGATCACCCCGGCCCCCAGGAAGCCGATGCCGGAGATGGCTTGCGCGGCTATGCGTCCCGGGTCCACCTGGAGGCTGACGCCCGGCACCCCGCCCCGATACTTGTGGAACAGATATTCGGAAATAACCATGATTAACGCGGACCCCAAGGAAAGGAGAAGATAAGTCCTTACTCCCGCGGAGCGGCCGTGCACTTCCCTTTCCAGGCCCACGAATCCTCCCAGGAAGGAGGCCAGGATCAGCCTGAAGATGATTTCCAGGTCAGTGATCATCTCATCCTCAATTTATGGCCGTTGTTCTGCGCGAAGACCGATGTATCGTCTCAGATCCCCCAAACGGCAATGCCGGCGCGGTCGGCCGCGCTAATCATTTCATTCCTATTAAATATCAGGCTCTTGCCCGCGTCCACCGCCAGAACCGCGGCCTTGATCTCCACCATAGTGCGAATAGTCTCCAGGCCCACCGCGGGCACATCAAAGCGCAGGTCCTGATGGGGTTTGCTCACTTTGACCACCACGGCTCCCGGCCCGGAAAGGCGGCCTCCCCGGCGGATGGTTTCATCCGTCCCCTCGATGGCCTCCAGGGCCACCACCACTCCCCGGCGCACCACCACGCATTGGCCGATGTCCAGACGGCCGATCTCTTTGGCGATTTCGTAGCCGAAATCGATGTCCCGGAGTTCTTCGGGGGTGGGAGCGCGGCGGCTCAATTGTCCCGGGGAGGCCAATAGTTCATCCAGATACAGGGTGGAAGGGGAGATCTTGATGCCTTCCCCCTCCAGTTCGTCGGCCACCGCCCGGAGCAGCCGGTCGTCCCGGCCCGCGCCCACCCGGCGGATGAGGCTCAGCGCCCTGAGGTCAGGGCGGAACTCCCGGAAAAGGCGGCCCCGGCTGATGCCCCCGGCCAGAACCGCGCGGTTCACCCCTTCGTTTTTAAAGATACGGATGATCTTCCCCAATTGGCCCACGTAGACCCAGTGGAGCCGGTGCACCAGCGCGGCCAAACCGGGGTCCGTCTCACCCCGGTGGGCCACGGCGATGACCTGGAGGCCCTGATTTTTTGCGGCCTGGGCAAAGAGGAGGGGAAACTGGCCCTTACCCGCGATTAAGCCGATGTTCTCGGACATCCGCCGGCAGCAGCCCCCGTTCTGAGGTTTCTATGAAACGGAGCAAATCTTGTACTTCCGGGACCAGGGGAAATTCCTCCCGAACCCTGGCCATGGCTTCTTTTAGATTGTACTCCGACAGGAAAAGCAGCTCATAGGCCCTTTTCAGGCTATGAAGGGCGGTGTCGCTGAAGCCCTGGCGTTTCAACCCCACCAGGTTCAGCCCCACCAGTTTGGCCCGGTTGCCCACGGCCATGGCAAAGGGCGGCACGTCCCGATGCACCGCGGAGCACCCGCCGATGAAGGCGTGGCGGCCGATACGCCCGAACTGGTGCACCGCGGACAAACCGCCTAAAATGGCATGGTCTTCCACGATGATATGGCCGCCCAGAGTGGCGGCGTTGGACATGATGACCTTGTTGCCCACCTGACAGTCATGGGCCACGTGGGTATAAGCCATAAACAGGTTACCGTCGCCGATGGCAGTGACGCCGCCGCCACCCTCGGTGCCCCGGTGCATGGTGGCGAATTCCCGGATGGTATTGTCGTCGCCGATGACCAGCCGGGATTCTTCTCCTCTAAATTTTAAATCCTGGGGAACTTCCCCCAACACCGCAAACTGGAAGATGCGGCACCGGGCGCCGATGATGGTGAAATCCCGGATCACCACATGGGGGCCGATTTTGGTTTCCGCGCCGATGGCCACCCGGCCCTCAATGATGGAGTAAGGGCCCACCGTTACTCCCGAACCCAGTTGCGCGGCTCCGTCCACAATCGCGGTGGGATGAATTTGCGGCGAGGTCACTCTCCCTCCACGCCCACGGCGGCCATGAGTTCCGCCTCGGCCACCAGAACCTGGTTTACCTGGGCTTTCCCTTGCATTTTCCAGAATTTTTGACCGCTGCGGATGGTTTCCAACTCCAGCATTAGTTGGTCTCCGGGGACCACCGGCTTGCGGAAACGTACTTTATCTACGCCAAGGAGGAAAATCGAAGGATTGCCCAGATTTTCCGGGGTGGAGAGCAGAGCCAGGATGCCTCCCGTCTGGGCCATGGCCTCGATGATGAGCACCCCCGGCATAATGGGCCGCCCGGGAAAATGGCCCTGGAAAAAGGGTTCATTAATGGAGATGTTTTTAACCCCCACGATGCGTTTTCCCAGTTCCAGGCTAAGGATGCGGTCAACCAGGAGGAAAGGGTAGCGATGCGGCAGGATGCGTTGGATTTCATCCATATTCAGGGGGAGCTGGCTCATTCTTGGTGCTCCTCAGCAGTGTCAGCGGCCAGTTTCTTCAGCCTTTTCTCCACTTCATTCAACCTCTTATAGATTTCCGGAAGTTTCCCCAGATAGGTGGCGATGCGCAAAGCCTCCTGGTGGGGCCGGGCCGGGGTCCAGGAAACCGTCTGGCCCGGCGGCACTGAATGGCTCACTCCCGACTGGGCCGCCACCTGGACGCCGTCCCCCAGCTCAATATGACCCGCTAAACCTACCTGCCCCCCCAGGGCCACTCCTTTTCCTATCTTGGTGGAGCCGGCCACTCCCACCTGGGCCACCAGGAAGGAGTGTTCCCCCACCTCGACGTTGTGGGCCAGATGCACCAGGTTATCCATCTTTACCCCCCGCCCCACCCGGGTCTCCCCCAGGGCTCCCCGGTCGATGGTGCAGTTGGCCCCGATTTCCACATCGTCTTCGATGACTACGGTGCCGATTTGGGGGATTTTATGGTGGCCCTCTTTGCCGGGCACAAAGCCGAAGCCGTCAGAGCCGATTACTGTGCCGCTGTGGATGATGACCCGCTGCCCCAGCGTGCAGCGGTCGAGGATGGTGACGTTGGGATAAAGGAGACTGTCCGCGCCGATCTGCACGTCGTACTCCAAGACGCAACCGGGCATAATGGTCACCCGGTCACCCAGCCGCACGCCGTTGCCGATATAAACCAGGGGGGCGATGGAAACATCCTGGCCCATTTCCACACCTTGCCCCAGATATGCCTCGCTGCTGACGCCGGGCCAGCGGCTCTGGGGAGGAGCGAAAAGGGCGGCTACCCGGGCGTAAGCCAGGTAGGGATGATCGACAATAATCAAAGGTCGTTGCAGATGAGCCTGTTCCGGGCCCACAATGAAGGCCGCCGCCTGGCTCTGGGCTGCCAGGCGGGCGAAACGCTTTTGGGCGATGAAAGTGATGTCTCGTGGAGTGGCCCGATCAATGGCGGCAATACCCTGAATCACCAGGTCAGCCGGTCCCTGGAGCTTTCCTCCCAGAAGGGCGGCCAATTCGCCAAGGGTGTAGTCCACGGCGGCAGTTAGCGTCCGAAGCGGCTGCGCACTTTTTCGGTGAGGTCCAGGGCAGGAGCCATGTACAACAATCCGGAACGGCGCTTGTCGACAACCAAGTCAATCTTGTTTTCCTTGGCCACGTCATTCACCGCTTGTTCCAGTTTTTTCAGCAGGGGCTCCATTTCTTTCTGCTCCAACAACCCCATTTGTTTGTCCGCATCCGCGACTCTGCGCTGAAATTCGTTGGCCTGCTTGGTGAGCTCTTCCTGGCGTTTTTTCTTGGCCTCTTCCTTCATGACCCCGGACTGCTTCCGGAAGTCCTCCATGGCCTTGCCGATCTCTTGTTCCTGTTTTTGCAGGTTCTTGCCCAGTTCTTCGCTCTTGCGTTTGAGGGTCTCCTGAACTGCCTTGCCTTGGGCGGATTTCCCCAGAATATCACTGCTGTCCACTACGCCTATCTTGGTATCCGCGGCTGCCAGCCCCAGCGAGCCGAAAACCAAACCGAAGATCACCAACAAACCAATGCTCAATTTAGTCATTATTTATGACCTCCAAAAATTTTTACGAAAATAATCCTCTCCAGCATGTGCAGCTAAAGAAAACCCGCCCAGAGCCTCCGCATCAGAACTGGCTGCCAACGGTGAATTCCCAGGCGCTGTGTTTCTCCCAAGGTTTGGGAGCGATATTGTAACCCCATTCCACCCGCAAGGGACCCATGGGAGAAAACCATCTAAACCCGCCGCCCACCGAAGTGCGCATGGAACTGAAAAAGTTCTGATTGGTGGCGTAAACGTTACCGGCATCGAAGAAGACCGTGCCGGTCACGCCCAGCTTCTTTATCAGCGGAAAGCGATATTCCAGATTGAGCTGGACGAATTTATCGCCGCCGATACGTTCGTTGGTTACCGGATCCCGGGGGCTGATATCAGCATATTTAAAGCCGCGGATGGAGTCAATGCCCCCCAGATAAAACTTCTCATACGCGGGCAAAGCCCCCCACGGAAGTCTTTGCAGATAGCCCATGCGCCCGTGAATAACTCCCACGGTCTTCCAAAAGAGGGGATAATACCATCCTGATTCCGCAATATAACGCAAGAATGCGGTATCTCCTCCCAGACCGGCCAGTTCGATATTGAAGCTGTTATCGGAGCCGCTTGAGGGATTAAAGGTGGAATCCCGGGAATCACGCCGGATGGACGTGGAAATGGCGCTAGTATTGTGAATATTGGCGGCTTCCTGCAAAACTTGGGACGCGCCGGGCTGCAAGCCGCTCAATTTGACGTTTTCAAAACGATACATGCCGTAAAGGCGGGTATACTTCCAGCGCAAGGGATGAGCCAGGCGGACATCACCGCCTTTGCTTTTCCGGGTGTATTCAGCGTAGTCCCTCTCCCAGAGGAAAGCATCGAAACCCGCGGATAAGGGCCGGTCGAACAGGTAAGGCTCGGTGAAGCTCAAGCGGAAGCGGTGGGAAATAGCCCCGATAATTCCCTGTAATTTCAGTTGCTGTCCCCGACCGAACAGGTTGTTCTGGCTGATTTCCACCAGGCCCACCAAGCGATCCTGGGTGCTGTACCCCGCGCCAAGCCCGAAAGTGCCGGTGGGTCTTTCTTTAACGGTAATCTTGAGATTCATCCGATCCGGAGCGCTCCCCGGATTGGTGCTGAAGTTCACGTCTTCAAAGTATTCCAGGCGCCTCAGGTTCTTAATGCTTTCCTTAAGCTTGGTGGCCGAGAACATCTCCTGTTCGTAAACCCGCAATTCCCGCCGAATCACCTTGTCCCGGGTCTTGATATTCCCAGCTATATCGATGCGGTCGAAATAGACTTTCTGGCCTTTGCGTAGATCGAAAGTCACATCCACCGTCAGGGTTTCCGAATTTTCTTTGACCAGGGGGGTGATGTCGGCATTGGCATAGCCGAAGTCCGCGTAAAAGTCGGCCAGGGTGGTAATATCCGTCTGTACCACCTCCCGGCTATAAATCTTTTCCTTGGGTAATTGGACGAGGCCCTGGAGCTTGGCCTTGTCTTCCAGCAGTTCCCCCTGAAAATCGACTTTGCCTACTTTGTATTGAGGGCCTTCCTCCACCGGAATGGTGATATAGATCAAGTTGCCCTTGATATCAATCTTGGGTTCCCCCACCTTGGCCTTGATGAACCCATGGTTGAAGTAATAGGCTGCGATTTTTTCCTGGTCCCTTTCCAGGGTGTCTTTACTCAATTTTCCGGTGCCGGTGATAAAGGAAATGATGCTTTTTTCCTTGGTCTCCATGACCTTGCGCAGGTCTTTGGCTTTGATCGACTTGTTGCCCTCAAACTTAATTTCCTTGACGGCCAGCTTCCCGCCTTCAATGACTTCCAATATCAGGTTTACTTCCGTGGGGCTTACTTCTTCCAAACGATAATTCACCTTGGCTTCGTAATAACCCTTTTCCCGGTAAAGGTTAATGATTTTATTGATATTTTCCCGGATTGTGCCTTCCGACGCGACGATAAAAGGTTTGAGATCGGTTACCTCCAGAATCTTGTCCTTCTTGATCTTGGCGTTGCCCTTGACAACGATATCTTTGATGGCCGGTTTCTCCTGGACCAGTAAGGTCAGGACCCTGCCCTCCGGGGTATCGCTTACGTCAATTTTGACATCCGTGAAATACCCCATCTTATAGACGCCCTTGAGGTCTTCCCGCAGACGGGCGGGAGAAATGGTTTCTCCTTCCCGGGTCTGCATGGCCCCCAAGATGGCGTCTCTCTCGATACGGCGGTTTCCTTTAATAACGATGCGGACTATCTTTTCTTTCCCCATGATCTTGAGGGCGGATTCTTGGGCTATCTGGCGGCTGAGGCCGGGAAGCGCCTGCACTCCCGTTCCTTGCAGCTTGATGGTCGACACCGCCTGTTTCCCGGTCAGATCCAGGATTTTTACTTCCAGGGATAAGGCCTCGCCCACCTTGACCAATTGGCCCAGGATCGCCACGTCCGCACCGGTTAGACGGGCGATCTCCTTGGCCAAAGCCTCGGTGAGAGGTTCTTTAATCTTAGTCAGTTCCCGGTTTAAATCCGCCTCGGGCACCAGGGTGAAGCCTTCGGTCTTTAAACGCTCCATCAACTCCTGGCGGACTTTTTCCCCCAGGAATTCCATGGGTTCCTTGCTGATCACGGTAATGGGCAGGACCGCTACTTTCTTAAGAACGATCTCCTGTTCCTGGGCCAAGGCCGGCAAGCAGCAGGCCAGAGTCAGAAAGAGAAAAAATAACAGGCGCTTTAACACCAATTATTCCCCCTGTAAAATTACCGCCTTGCCGTCCACCAGGGTGACCCGGCGATCCAAGGCCTGCGCCAACTCCATATTGTGGGTGACGATCACTGAAGTGAGGCCCCGTTCCCGGTTCAGATTGAGCAATAGCTCCTGCAACTGGGCCCCGCTCTTGGGGTCTAAATTGCCGGTAGGCTCATCCGCCAGAAGCACTTCCGGGTCCAGCACCAGGGCCCGGGCTACGGCCACCCGCTGCTGTTCCCCTCCGGAAAGGGTGGAGACCCGGTGGTAGAGGCGCTCCTTCAGGCCCACGCCCACCAGAATGGCCTCGGCCTTTCCCCGGATTTCCGCCTGGGGTAGGCGGGCGATAAGCCCGGGGATCATCACGTTCTCCAGAGCATCGAACTCCGGGAGTAGGTGATGAAATTGAAAGACGAAACCGACTTTCCGGTTGCGGAAGGCCGCGAGGCGGCGGTCATCCAGGGAAAAAACCTCGTCTCCATCCCAGAGCACCTCCCCTCCGGAGGGCCGCTCCAGAGTTCCCAGGATATGAAGCAAGGTGGATTTGCCGACTCCGGAGGCTCCCACCACGGCCAGGGTCTCTCCGGAGAAGATGTCCAGATCCACTCCCTGGAGCACTTCCACCTGGATGCCGTTGTGCTTGAAGGTCTTAGTAAGACCTCGAATCCTGATTTTTACCGGCTTTTCCTCAACGGGTCCGCCTACCATATCACTTTCCCCTGGGGGCGTCAATCTTGGGAGTATCGAGCATCGAGTTTCGATTTATTGGTCTTGGTTTATTCACTTAACTATCTAGATCAATTGCAGATTATACTGTTTCGTCATTCCTTGGCCACTGACACAACTGCTCACTGCTTACTGCTCACCGCTCACTCATACCGAATGGCCTCCACCGGGTCCAGCCGGGCCGCCTGCCAGGAAGGATAAAGGGTGGCCACAAAGCTGATAATCATGGCCGCGCCGATGATCATCACCAGATCCAGGCTCTCCACCTTTACCGGCAGGGTGGCGATATAATACACGTCCCGGGGCAGCTTGATGAATTCATAGCGTTTCAGGAGCGCACAAAGGAGTAGTCCCAATCCCACCCCCATGCTGGTGCCGATGGCGCCGATGACCAGGCCCTTGAGGATAAATATCTGCATAATGCTTTGCCGGGTGGCGCCCATGGATTTGAGGATGGCGATGTCCTTAGTCTTTTTCATGACCATCATGAACAGGGTGCTGGCAATGCCGAACGCGGCCACCAGAATGATCAAGGTGAGAATGATGAACATGGCGATCTTTTCCAGTTTCAACGCGGAAAAGAGACTGCGGTTCATCTGCATCCAGTCCTTGGTAGTAAAGTGAGGCCCCAACTTCTGCTGAATGGCCGCGGCTACCTGGTCCGCGGCGTAGATATCCTTGACTTCCACTTCCAGGCCCGTGACCCGGTCCCCCAGGCCCAGGAACCCTTGGAGCGCAGGGATGCTGGTATAGACCAGGGTGTTGTCGAATTCATACATGCCGGAGTGAAAGATGGCGCTGACCCGGAAGGGTTTCATGCGAGGCATGCGGCCCATGGGGGTGAGGGTGCCCAGGGGGGAGATGATGTTCAGGTATTCTCCCAGAGACAGGTTCAGGTTCCGGGCGAGTTCGTTGCCGATGGCGATCCTGGGCGGTTCTCCCGCCGCGGTTTCGGCCAGTTCCTGAAAGTGGCCCCGCTGGACTTCCAGGCCCCGGGGACCGCCTTTGCGAATGGTCTCCAGGTCCAAACCCCGGATGACCCCGCCGGAGATATTGCCCGGCGCGGAAAACATCACCTGAGTATAGATGAAGGGAAAGCCGTCCACCACTCCGGGGACGGTCTTGACCTGGGCCGCGACTTGGCGATAATCCGTCAAGGCCGCGCCTTGCTTTAAGACAATGACGTGGGCGTTGACGCTGAGGATTTTCTTCTTCAAATCCTGGTCAAAACCGGTCATCACCCCGATGACCACGATGAGGGCCATGACCCCCACCGCCACCCCCGCGGTGGAGATGAGAGTACTCAGGGAGATAAAGCCTTTTGCCCGTTTGACCCCCCGCAGATAGCGCAGGGCCACGAATGTCTCAAAAAAACCCAAAAACCTCACCTTTCTGGTCGTAACTGGGGAAAGAGAATCACGTCTCGAATAGAAGGAGAATCCGTCAGCAGCATCACCAGCCGGTCGATGCCAATGCCTTCCCCCGCGGTGGGGGGCATCCCGTGCTCCAGCGCGGTGACAAAATCCTCGTCCAGCGCGTGGGGCATCTCTTCGTCCCCGGCCTGGTGTGCGGCCAATTGCTGCTCAAACCGCTGCCGCTGGTCCTCCGGGTCGTTGAGCTCGGAAAAGGCGTTGGCCATCTCCCGGCCGGAGATGAACAACTCGAAACGGTCCACCACCTCCGGGTCCGTATCGCTCTTTCGGGACAGGGGAGAGGTCTCCAAAGGGTAGCCCAGCACAAAGGTGGGTTGTTGGAGATGAACCTCCACCAGAAGATCGAAGAGCTTGGTCAGGGCCCGGCCATAGCCCTCCCCGGGCCTGAGCGCGATCCCTTCCTTTTTGGCCAGGGCCACCAGGGCTTCCCGGTCCCGGACCACCTCCCGGGGGATACCCCCCACCTCGGTGAGAGACTCCCTCAGGTCCAGGCGCCGCCAGGGGGGGGTAAGGTCGATCTCCTGCCCTTGGTAAGTAAGCTTGGGACTTCCCAAGAGATTTTGGGCCACGTAAACGATGAGCTCTTCCGTGAGGTTCATCAGGTCTTCATAAGTGGCATAAGCCTGGTAAAATTCCAGCATGGTGAATTCCGGATTATGCTGGATGGACAGGCCTTCATTGCGGAAATTGCGGTTGATTTCGAAAACTTTCTCCAGGCCCCCCACCACCAGACGCTTCAGGTAAAGCTCCGGCGCAATGCGCAGATACAGGGTCATGTCCAGGGCTTGGTGATGGGTGACGAAAGGCCGGGCCGTGGCCCCCCCGGGAATAGGCTGCATCATGGGGGTTTCCACTTCCAGGAAACCACGGCCCTCCAGGAACTGCCGCACCAGGCTGATGATGGCCGACCGTTTCTCAAAGACCGCCCGCACCTGGGGATTGACCATCAGGTCCAGGTAACGCTGGCGGTAGCGGATCTCCACGTCCGTGAGGCCGTGAAATTTTTCCGGCAAAGGCTTCAACGACTTGGTAAGCAGAGTAAAATTCTTCACCGCCAGAGTGAGTTCATTGGTTTTGGTGCGGAAGAGGGTCCCTTCAAAGCCCACAATGTCTCCCAAATCCAGTTTCTTGAAGACGGAGAAAGCCTCTTCCCCCACCACCTGCTTCTGGACGTAGGCCTGGAGACGCGCGCCGCTACCGTCCTGGATATGGCAGAAAGTGGCCTTCCCGAACTCCCGGAGCAACATCAGACGGCCAGCCAGACGGAAGGTTTTGTCCAACCCTTCCAACTCCGGCCCGCTTAAAGAGTCGTATTGTTCGCGCATCTCGGAAATCTGGTGGTCGGGCTGAAAGCGGTTAAAGAAAGGATCGATACCCAGGCGGCGGAGTTCTGCCAGTTTTTCCCGGCGCTGGTCTGATATGCGGTCGGATAGGGACATTTCGCGGGCCTGAAACGATTCTGAGAAAAACTAGAAAATTAATCTTAAAACTTTTGATTTTTAGATTATTCCCGAAATATAGTCAACCCCTAATCATGGACGCCGAACAATGGCACACCCGCGCGACCGGCGGCCTGGCGCAGGGCTGCGTCAGTGGTGGCTAAAGGACAGCCATGGTACATGGCCAGATGCAGATACGCGGCATCATAGACGGATAACTGGTGCAGCCTCGCCAGGGCTACCATCTCTTCCAGAAAAAGTGCAGTTGGTTCGGGCTCCACTTTAATGGATATATCACGGAGAGTGGCAAGAAATTTCGCAGTTTCCTCATTGGTTAAGCGGCCGCGTCGTTCTGCCATCACCAGGGAATTGCCCACCTCCCAAAGCCAAAGAGCGGGCACCAGTACCCGGTGTTGAACCATGGCCTCCAGAACCAGGTTGCTGTATGGATCATCTTCATCAGCCACCGCCCAGGCAGTGGTCACCGAAGCATCCAGCACGAAAACCGGCAGCACTACTGGCGCCCTTCATCTATAAGTTCACGAATGGAAAGGCCATCGAGCCTGCGGCCCTGACGAAACTCCTTCATGGCCTTCACGGCCTCTGCCACTTTTTGCCTACTGGGACCGCCCACGGGCCCCAGGACCGCGACCGGCACCCCGTGTCTGGTAATAGTAATCTCTTCTCCTTTGGCCACTCGGTCCAGCAGCTGGGAGAAATGGGTTTTCGCTTCATAAGCTCCGACTTGAGGCATAATTTCCCTCCTTAGACCAGTCTTAGACCAGTATAAATTAGGATTTTGCCATCGTCAAGGAATTCTAAACAGGATCATAATGCTGGTTCAAAAAGCGATTAGGTCAGAAATTTTCATTAACACGCGCAAGGGGCGATCAGCCGACAACCAAAATATTTGGACATTAAAAACGTCCCCGGGAGCCAATTTTTATTAGTATTGATAGTGTTTTATTTATGATATAATTTTTTTTAAAATGTTAAGCTCCAAAGCGCGGCGCGGACCTTTATTCCGGGCCGTAACATTTTTGACTTTTTAATACATTCTCCAATAATTTTTGTAGATAAAAATAGTTTTCTGCTAAAATACGCAACCGAAAATGTTCTCTTTGGAGACTTTTTCCCTGGAAGTGAAGACTACCGGGGACACTGACATCATGGACCTCACCGCCGCGGTGGTTGAGAAGGTGCAGCAAAGCCAAGTGACTGCGGGCCTGCTTAATCTCTTTATCTCCGGGTCCACCGCGGCCCTGAGCACCATCGAATACGAGTCCGGCGTAATCAACGACCTCCGGGCTGCGATCGAGCGCCTCTTCCCCCGGGACCTGCACTATGAGCACGACGCCCGCTGGGGGGACGGCAACGGTTACTCCCACGTGCGCGCGGCTTTTCTCAAACCTTCCCTAAACATTCCCATCCAGGACGGCCGCCTGCTTTTGGGCACCTGGCAGCAGATCGTTCTTCTGGACTTCGACAACCGCCCCCGGCAGCGGCGCGTCCGGGGGCAGATAATGGGAATCAAGCCGGCAATCGGGTGAAATCCTCCAGGCCCCAACCTCAAAACATGCCCCAGACCCAGCTCACCTTCGAGGACAATTCTTTAGCTCAGGCCTTATTCGGCGAGCAGGGCCAACATTTGCGCATTATCAGCCGCGCCCTGGGGGTGAAGCTGCAAGTCCGGGGCAACCAGGTGACCATGACCGGGCCGGAGCCGGACCTGGGCCTGGCCCAGCGGGTCCTGAACGAGCTCTACGACCTCCTCCAGGCCAACTATCCCGTGCATCCCCAGGACGTGCAATACGCCATCAAGATCATCCAGGAAAAGGAAAGCGCGTCGGTCAAGGACATCTTCCTGGACACCGTTTATATCTCCGCCATGAAGCGGCGCATCTCCCCCAAGAGTCTCAATCAGAAGCGTTACCTCGAAGCCATGCGCCATCATGACATCGTCTTCGGCATCGGCCCCGCGGGCACCGGCAAGACGTATTTGGCCATGGCTATGGCCGTGGCCGCGTTGATGAACCAGGAGTGCATCCGCATTGTCCTGGCCCGTCCCGCGGTGGAGGCCGGGGAAAAGCTGGGGTTCCTCCCCGGTGATCTTTACGAAAAGGTCAATCCCTACCTGCGTCCCTTATACGACGCTTTACACGACATGATGGACTTTGAAAAGGCCTCCCGTCTGGTGCAGCGGGGGGTGATTGAGGTCGCGCCCCTGGCCTTCATGCGGGGCCGCACCCTGAACGATTCTTTTGTCATCCTGGACGAAGCCCAAAATACCACCTCCGAGCAGATGATGATGTTTCTGACCCGCCTGGGCTTCGGCGCCAAGGCCGTGATTACCGGGGACGTAACCCAGGTGGACCTGCCCGCGGGCGTGCTCTCCGGGTTGGTGGAGGCCCGGGAATTGTTGAAAAACGTCGAAGGCATCGCCTTCGTCCACTTTACCGAGCGGGATGTGGTGCGGCATCCCCTGGTGCAGGATATTATTCGCGCTTATGAAAGCCGCCGCGGCCGTCGCGTCGCGGCTGATCGGGACCCAGTCCATGGCTGAAAAAGAACCCCCTGAGAAAATAAAACGCATTTTCGGGCTGGGCCGCTTAAGTTCGCTCTTGCCCCGATCCCTGACCCGCAAGTCCCTTTCTCCCAACAAGCATGAAAGAGTTTATAAAATCCTCCTGCTCGTGGGACTGAGCCTGATAATCACCTTCATCCTCACCCCCCACGGCCACCGGCCCTTGCGGCAATACAAGATAGGGGATATCGCCCAGGAAAACGTCAAGGCCATCGGCACCTTCCTGGTGGAAGATGTGGAAATCACGGCGCAGCGGCAGAAGGAGTTGTTGGAACAGATTCCCCCGGTTTTCGACCTGGATGAACAGGCCGCGGCCAAAGTCCATGAACGCCTGCGCCACGCGCTGGACTTCATGCGCCGCAAGTATCAGGAACTCTCCCAGTCTTTACCCTCCGGAGAAGGTCGGAGCGTCAATAAAAAAGCCGCTCATCCCCGTTTCTCGCAAATTTATAAGGGATTGCTGGAGCAAAAGCTCGAATTTGACCGCCTTCTGGGGAGCACCATCCCCAACCCCACCTTCTATCTTCTGGCCCGGGCGGAGTTTTCCCCGCAAATAGAAGCCCTGATCAACCAGGTGCTGGACCAGTTTTTCCGCCAGGGGGTGATCAGCAGCAACAACATTTTAACGCCTGAGCCTAAAGAGATCCTGGTACGGCGCCTTTCTTCCCGAAAAGAGGCGTTGATACGGCCTCCTTTCGTTTTCGTGGACCTGGAAAATGCGCGCAAGCCTGTGGCCAACTATTGCCGGGAGGTGGCCGCGGATTTCTCTTCCACGGACCGCTGGCTGGTATGCGATTTGGCCCAGTATCTGCTGGTTCCCAACGTCTCTCCCAATTGGGCGGAAGCTCAGGAGCGGAAGCGGGCGCGCTTAAAAGAACTGCAGCCTGCGAACTTTCAGGTCAAACGTGGCGAGTTGCTGATCCGGGAAGGAGAGCGCCTCACTCCCCTGCACTTGGCCAAATTGGAGTCCCAAAGCCGTATCTATCCTCAAAGCCGCAGGGTGCTGGTTTTTCTGGGCACCTTTCTCAGCCTCACCTTGCTCCTGGGCGTGACCTACCAGATGGCCCGGGTCTCCCTCAAGCAATTTTCTCCCCGGCTCCGGGACCTGGTATTTCTTTCCGTATTGCTCCTGGCAAGCCTCATGCTCCATAAGGCCTTGCTGGGCTTGAGCGAGACCGTCTCCCGCATCAGCCCGGAGCTGGGCCAAAACCTGGTCTATTTCCTGCCCTTGGGGCTGGCCCCCATCTTTGCCGCCATTTTCCTGGGTCTGGAAACCGGGGTGGGCATGGCTCTCCTCAGCGCCACCCTCACCGCGCTCCTTTTGGAGAAGCCCTTTCCCTTCTTTCTCTATATGGTGGCTGCAGGGTTGACCGGGGTCTGGGGCGTGAAGAATTGCCGCCAGCATCACACCCTGGTCAAAGCCGGCCTGGCCATCAGCGTGGTCAACCTGGCCATGGTCAGCGCGTTTAAGCTGGCGGAATTTCCCTTCACCGCGCCGGACCTGCTCATCGGCCAGGCTTTTGCCATCGGCGGCGGCCTTCTTACCGGTGTTCTGGCCCTGGGTCTGACCCCGGTCATTGAGGCCGGGTTCCATTACTCCAGCAATATCCGTCTCCTGGAACTGCTGAACTTAGACCAGCCCATTCTCCGGGAGCTGATGCTGGTGGCCCCGGGCACCTACCATCACTCCCTGGTGGTGGGCCAGATGGTGGAGGCCGCGGCCGAGTCCATCGGCGCCAATCCCCTGATGGCCAAGGCCGCGGCTTATTACCACGACATCGGCAAGGTGAAGAAACCCCCCTACTTTGTGGAAAACCAACTGGGCGGGGAAAACAAACACGAGAAATTGGCCCCCTCCTTGAGCGCCCTGATTCTCATCGCCCACGTCAAGGACGGCGTGGACCTGGCCCGGAAACACAAGCTGGGGGACCAGATAGTGGACATCATCCAGCAGCACCACGGCAGCAGTTTCATCAGCTATTTCTTCCATAAGGCCAAGACCCAGGCGGCCCAGGGCCAGCAGGTGAATCCCGAGGACTACCGTTATCCCGGGCCCCGGCCCCAGACCCGGGAGGCCGGGCTGGTGCTCCTGGCCGACCAGGTGGAGGCCGCGTCCAAGACCCTCACCGACCCCACTCCGGCCCGCATCCAGGGCATGGTGCAGAAGATCATCAACAACGTCTTTGCGGACGGCCAATTGGACACCTGCGAACTCACCCTGAAAGACCTGCACCTCATCGCCAAGAGTTTTAACAAGATTTTAAGCGGCATCTTCCATCAGCGCATCCATTACCCCATGCCCGCGGAGAAGAAAAAAGTCCATGATGATCTGGATAAGCAACCGGCAAAGAAAAGTGCCAATAAGTCCGGAGAAAATCAGGAAAAAAGCCGAGAAGATCTTAAACGCCTTGGGCTGGAGTGAGGCGGAGGTCAGCCTCACCCTTCTCAGTGACCGGCCCATGGCCCGCCTCAACCGCCAGACCTTTCAGCGCCGGGGCCCCACCAACGTCATTACCTTTCCCTTCCATCCCACCCCCGCACCCGGAGGCCCACCCCCCTTGCTGGGAGAAGTGGTCATCTCGCTAGAGACCTGCGCCCGCCAGGCCCAGGAAACCGGCTGGCCCGTGGAAGAACTCTTCGACTTTTTTCTCATTCACGGTATATTACATTTACTGGACTACGACCACGATACCCCGGAGAACGAGGCCAGGATGGAGGAGAAGAGCCGGAAGTTGCTGCGTTTGCTGCATCCGGGGATAACGGATATTTGAGTGATCAGTGATCAGTAATCAGTAATCAGTGGCCGAAAAAACTGATCACTGATTACTGATTACTGGAACATCTCGATGCAAAGGAGTGCCCCTCTAGTGCCGAAGCTGGAAGTCAACGTCGATCACATAGCCACCCTGCGCCAGGCCCGTTTGGGCGCGCAGCCGGACCCGGTGACGGCCGCGGCCCTGGCGGAGTTGGCCGGCGCGGACGGTATCATTGTGCACTTAAGGGAAGACCGCCGTCACATCCAGGACCGGGACTTAAGGTTGCTGCGCCAAACCGTGAAAACCCGCCTCAACCTGGAGATGGCCGCCACCCCGGAGATGCTGGAGATCGCCCTGGAAGTAAAACCGGACCTGGTGACCCTGGTGCCGGAGAAGCGCCAGGAACTGACTACCGAAGGGGGCCTGGAAGTCGCGGGTTTTGTGGGGTTCCTTAAAGACTATGTCCGCAAGCTCCGGGAAGGGGGCCTCAAAGTGAGCCTCTTCGTGGACCCGGTTAATAAGCAGTTGGACGCGTCCGTGGAGGTGGGGGCCCAGTGGGTGGAACTGCACACCGGCACCTACGCGGAGGCCAGAGCCGCCAAAGAGTCCCAGCGCCTCTTTGAGGAATTGCTGGCCGCGGCCCGGCATGCTCAAAGCCTGGGCCTCCGGGTCAAATGCGGCCACGGCTTGGATTACACCAACATCAAACCTTTCCGGGGCCGCCCTGAATTCGAGGAATTCTCCATCGGCCACTCCATCATGGCCCGGGCCATCCTGGTGGGCCTGGAGCGCGCGGTCCGGGAGATGATTGAATTGATCAGGGGATAGGGATTAGGGGCAAGGGGCCAGGGGTTAGTGATCAGTGGCCAGTGGTCAGTGAAAAATAGCTTGAGGTACTTTGCAGAAGATACTACTGGCAACTGGGAACTTAGTAGCTTGGAAACGAGCGATACTGAATAAAAGGCAACAGAGTTAATGGCAAAAAGCAACAAAACAGACCGCGAGAAATTGAAATCCCTTTCCTTCGGCATGGTCAGTGATATCAGCCGCCTGCTGGCGGATAAGGGTTTTGGCGACCGGGCCATCGACATCGTGGAGGCCCTGGCCTTTGCCATGTTTATCCTTGCGGACACTTATTCCCTGGCCAAACCCGACAAGGACCGGGCCATCGAGGTAATCCACGGTTTTTATGACGATATGCGGGACCACTTCATCAACAAAATCCTCGTCCAAGACCATAACCTGACGGACGCCGCGGAAATTGAGACCGTGGCCGCCAAATTTCACTATCTCAGCCGGGATCGGTTTAATGAGTATGGAGGAAAATTCAAAGAAGACGTCTCCGACCCCATGCTCATGTCCTGTCCTACCACGGTGAGCTATTTGTTGGATAATCTCTTTATTGAAGCGATTGCTAAAGAAGAGAAACTGCAATTAATGGGCGCGGTCTCGGATAAAGTCCTCTTTTTCTGGTCCGGCTGCGTCCAGGCTTTTAAAGGCTAAATTTCTCCTCATGAATCACATCGACCTCCACACCCACTCCACCGCCTCCGACGGCTCCTTCCGCCCCGCAGAGGTGGTGCGCCTGGCCAAGGACGCGGGCCTCAAGGCCCTGGCCTTGACCGACCACGACACCACCGACGGCCTGGCCGAAGCCGTGGCCGCGGGGCAAAAGTTGGGGGTGGAGGTTATCCCCGGGGTGGAGATCAGCGCCAAGTTTACCGATGACACCATGCACATCCTGGGGTATTTCATCGACTATCACAGCGGCAGGCTGGAGGAACGCCTGGCGGTGCTCCAGCAGGCCCGGAAAGAGCGGAACCCCAAGATCGTCGCCAAGCTCAACGCCCTGGGCATCCCCATCACCCTGGAGCAGGTGGAGCGGCTCTCCGGCGGCGGCCAGGTGGGCCGGCCCCACATCGCCCGGGCCCTCTTGGAGTCCGGTTACGTCAGCACCATCCAGCAAGCCTTTGATATTTATCTCCGCAACGGCGCCAAGGCCTATGTGCCGAAGTTCCGCTTTCCTCCCCATGAGGCCCTGGACATGATCCGGGAGGCCGGGGGCATCCCGGTCGTGGCCCATCCCTTCACCCTGGGGCTGGGTTCCGCCGGGGCCTTGAAAGAAGCGCTTGCAGACCTGAAGTCCCAGGGGCTCGCCGGTATCGAGGTCTTCTATTCAGAACATACCCCGGAGCAAGAGGCATTGTATCTGAAGTTGGCCCAGGAACTGGGCCTCCTGGTCACCGGCGGCTCCGACTTCCACGGCGACAACAAGCCGGAAGTCGCCCTGGGTACGATGCACTCCCAGAAGCGGTTGACTTATGATTTGGTTTTGGCGTTGAAAGCCTGGAGGGGGAAGGAATACGGAAAGAAATAGTAATCAGTGATCAGTAATCAGTGATCAGTAAAGAAAAAATGCCCAGATAAAAATTCTTTTACCGATCACTGATCACCGATCACTATACGGGGGCTTTGTTTGAAAAACTCAATGTTTAAAACACCGCTGCCCGGTAAAAACCATCGCCACCGCGGGTTCCGCTTCGTTGCAGGCCTCGATGACTTCGTAATCCCGCACTGAGCCTCCCGCGTGGGCGATGGCGCTGACGCCTTCCCGGATGCCCACGTCCACCCCGTCCCGGAAGGGGAAGAACGCATCGGAGATCATCGCCGAGCCCATGAGGCCGCCCTTGGCCTCCCGGGTGGCGATGTCGATCTCCACTTTGTCCGATGCGTCCCGTTTGGCCTGGAGAATCTCCAGTTCCAGGTTTTTGTAAGGCATGCCGAAGCGCTGGAAGCAGAGCGCGTCCGCGTACTTGGTATAAGCCTTGAAAATGGCGATCTCCGCCACCCCCACCCGGTCCTGCTCGCCGGTGCCGATGCCCACCGTGACTCCATCCTTGACGTAGAGCACGGAGTTGGAGGTCACGCCCTGCTCCACCCACCAGCCGAAGAGAAGGTCTTCATATTCCCGCTCGCTGGGCTCCCGGCGGCAGCGGTATTCCTTCCCTTGGTGAGTAGCCACCGCAGGTTTGAAGTCTTCTTTTTTCAGAATCGCGTTCAGCGGCGACTGCTGCACAATGAGACCGCCGTCGATGAGGCTTTTGAATTCCACGAAGCGGTTATGCACCAGGTGCTGCAGGCGGTCGAAGCGGGCGATGCGGATGATGCGCAGGTCTTTGGCTTTCTTCAGGATATCCAGGGTGCCGGACTCAAAATCCGGCGCGGCCACCACTTCCAGGTAGTTCTGGGACACCAGCTCTGCACATGTCTTATCCAGAGGCCGGTTGAAGACCGCGGCCCCGCCGAACGCGGCGATGCGGTCGGCCATGTTGGCCTTGTCATAGGCCGCGGCCAAATTGTCCGCCCAGGCCGCGCCGCAGGGGTTGTTATGCTTCAAAATCACGGCCGCGGGCTTTTTCTGGAGGAATTTGATGATATTTAGGCCGTTGTCCACGTCGGTGAGATTGGTCTTGCCGGGGTGCTTGCCGGCCTGGACCATGGCCGCCTCATCAATGGCGCTGGTCAGGGCATAGCCCGGCTCCAGGAAATGACAGTCCCCCAGGGTGAGGTTGCCGCCCGCCAACTCATAGAGGGCCGCTTCCTGACCCGGGTTTTCCCCGTACCTGAGCCCCATTTCGATGACTTCGCCCTTGGAGTCGGGGAGCTTCCAGGTGCGTTTGCGATAGACGAGCTTTTGGTCGCCGAAGGTGATGGTCATTTCCGGGGGGAAATGGTCCGCCATCACCGTGCGGTACATGGCCTTGATGTCGCTCATGGGTTAGCCTCCGGCAAGAAGAAAGTTTTCAGTTTTCAGTTTTTAGTTTTTAGTAAAAAAAAAGACAGCTTACAGGATGGGTTTATTGTTCGTTTTTGTCTCTGTAGTTAATTTTTCATTATCCTGGCAAGTGGCTTATTGTGGCATGATAAGGCCCGCCTTGACAAGGACCTTTCGAAAGGCGAAGTGAAATTGACAACAGCCTGGCCAAATGCTAATATTTCAAAGGTATTAGCAAACAGATTGCCTTACTAAAAACTAAAAACCAAAAACTAAAAACTGTATTTAAATGGAGATCAAGCCCCTGGATTTCTTTCTGGGATTAACCCTGGGCGCGGGCCTGGGAGTGGGCCTCACCCTGGCGGCCATCAAGGTGCGGGGCTGGCTGGGCAAATCCGCAGCCTCCAGGCTCAAATCCGAAAACCGCACCCTGAAACGCCGCCTCTCGGAAAAAGACCGGCACATCGGCCGGATGCTCTCCGAAACGGAGCGCCTGGCGGAGAAGTTGAGTGGAGAAAAGACTTAACCGCAGAGACGCAGAGAGCGCAGAGGACCACAGAGAAAGATAATAGATTTGTGCACTGGCAAAGCCAGGGCACAAATTTAAAATTTCTCTGCGAACCTCTGTGTCCTCTGCGTCTCTGCGGTGAAACCTAAAGGAGAAGTTATGACAAGAAAAGAGCTATCCTTAACCGGCGCGTTGGCCGGGGGCCTGGCCGGATGGGTCGCGGAAGTGGCCATCCAGGAAGTCACCGGCCACCACGTCACCACCGGCGTGCTGGAACTGGTGGGCGCGGCCGCGGGCCTCTGGCGTCTGGACCGGCGGGTCGCTGACGCCCTCCGGGACACCCTGGACCGGGCCAAATCCGGAGAGGAAGACGACTACCGCCAGGTGAAGCAGCGCATCGAGGAACTGACTCAGGATTTGCCGGAGCTGCGGGAAATCTTGAGCAATATGGTGGACGCGGGCATTCAGGCGCAAAAGGCTTAACCGATGCTGGGTTTGAACCTCCTGGTGCGGGCCGGGAGAAGCCTGCTCGCGGGGCCGGTGGCCGACGCGGGCTGGCTGCCCGCCAAGTACTACCGCCACCTGGTCCTGGAGGCCCTAGAGGAAGATGATTTCCCCGGGGCCTTGAATTACTTGCAGTGGACCGACGATCCCCTGTTGGCCCAACTCCTGATCCTGCGGCTGCGCCTGCTGGCAAAAGAGCATGACCGGCAGCGCCGGACTTTGCAAGACCTTCTCAGTAACGGTCTTCCGGAGGAGCGCCGGGAGAAGTGCCGGGCGCTATTGGATAAACAAGTGCGGGCTTTGGAATTACTGGCTGCATATGAAGGCCGAGCTTTGAGGTCCATTAAAAAGGAAACTTGGGAGAGAGGCCAAGGGGAGGGTTAAAAGGTTAAAAGGTTAAAAGGGGAAAAGGGGAAGACAGTGATGGATATCACAATCCTTTTTACCTCTTCCCCTTTTTCCCTTTTCCCCCAATTCAATGTCCTTCAATCCGCAATTCCTCCAAAATATGGACATGGATCATAAATACATGGGCGAAGCCCTGGATGCGGCCCGGGAAGCCCAGGCCGCGGGCGAAGTGCCCGTGGGCGCGGTGCTGGTGGGGGAGGATGGCGAGGTCCTGGCCCGGGCCTATAACCGGCCCATCGGCTTAAACGATCCCGCGGCCCACGCCGAGGTCCTGGCGTTGAGGGAAGCCGCGGCTCGGCTGGGGAATTACCGGTTGCCCGGCACCACGCTTTATGTTACCATCGAACCGTGTATCATGTGCGTGGGGGCCTTGATTCAGGCCCGGATCAAGCGCCTGGTCTTCGGCGCCCCCGACCCCAAAAGCGGGGCTTGCGTCTCGCTGTACCGCCTTCCGGAAGATCCCCGTTTGAACCATCGCCTGGAGATGACGGGCGGCATCCGGGAAGCGGAATGCCGGGAACTGCTGCAAGAGTTTTTTAAAGCCCGGCGATAGTTCAATAAATTATTATTTGGGCATATTTTGGCGCTGCTGTAGGGGCTGGTTTTAAACCCGCCCCTACAAGAACCGAAAACCCAAAACCGTCTTCAAGGAGGGGTACCGAAGAGGCCGTAACGGGGTCGACTCGAAATCGACTTGGGGGCTAATCACTCCCACGTGGGTTCGAATCCCACCCCCTCCGCCATTAATCTTTTCGATATTATTGATAAATTAGACTAAGACTGGTTTAAAAAGTATAGCCCCAGAGTAGCCCTAAAATCGGTTCCCAGTTCTTTAAATTGGGAACCATTTTTTGTTAAAGGGCCACTTTCTTAGGGTTGGGGGGGGCCTAGCGCAAGCCACTATTGAAAAGAAACAGGACATATTGCTGATCAACCAAAGCTGGACGATAGACGATTTTTATCAAAAGAATTTGCAAAGTATATCACTAAGTGTTACATTGGTTAATGAATGAGAGTATTTAAAAATAAATGGTTTGCCCGCTGGGCGCGTACGGAGGAAATACCGGACTCAGCTTTGCTAAAAGTGGCGGCCGAGGTTATCGCTGGGCAGGTGGAAGCCGATCTTGGCGGCTGTTTGTTTAAAAAGCGACTGGCCAGAGAAGGCAGCGGGAAACGAAGCGGCTACCGGGTTCTTATAGGTTATAAAAAGCCGAATTCGGACCGGATCGTTTTTCTTTATGCCTTCGCCAAAAATGTCAGGGCGAATATTTCAGACAAGGAAAAAGAAGCCCTGAGCCTGGTTGCTGATGCCTTTATTTCGGCAACGGACGCTCAGGTGAGCTTGCTTTTGAAGGAAAGTTCCATTTTGGAGGTCCAACACCATGAGTGAGATCTTAGATATTGCCAATGAGATGGCCCAAGACCTTTTCAAGGCCGGGGCCATGGACGAAATAACCATGCGCAAGATTAAGGCGCTCTCCCTGCCTCCCAAGCGGGCCTTTCGGCCGGAGGATATTAGGCGTATCCGCCAGGCGAACCATGTAAGCCAGGCCGTGTTTGCGGCGATCCTGGGTATCGGCAAGACCACTGTGCAGCAGTGGGAGCGGGGGGAGAAAAGACCGAGCGGCCCGGCGCAGAGGCTTCTCGATCTCATTGATCGGAAGGGATTGGCAGCGCTGGGCTAACCAAATTATGCTTTCTGGCAAAAAAGTATAATTCTCCGGCGAAGAATTATATTAAAGTATAATTCGCCCAGAGCCGCCATATACCCAGCTTGGTCGGCGTTAAAGCTCTTACTGGGGTTTGTTTGGTCATACCGCACATTTGAATTGTTTTACCTGACATTAAGTCAGGCTGGCTTGCAGACTCCCTACCAAGGCAATTTCAGCTCCCGACTCCATAACCTCCCGATGCTATCGGCTGTGACTGAACCCGCTGGCGTGAATCCCCTGAAAATCCTATCTGCAAAGTCAACTTACTAATTTTATGGTATAATTTGGTGAATATTGACTCATCAAGCAGGCATAGTATATGCTATACAATTGATGAGTAAATAATATAGGCCATCCGAAGGGGTGAATGATCAATGGCCAATCTTCTTTACAGTTCCTCATGGGCCTTCGGCGCACCCACAAGATTGCCTGAATTTAAGACGAGGAGAAATTTTGTTAAATGGCCCGGCATTACTCCCTTAAAAACTTTTTGCGGCAGGCGCCGAACGCCCTGCTTGCCCGCTATTGCCAGGAAAAAGGAATCCTGACGGAACCCTATTTTGCCGGTCTTTTTGAGACCAATATCTCCCCCATTTTTGAAGCGTTAGGCAAACTCCCCAGCAAAACCCACAAGATGGTGGAAAGCGATTTCCGGAATATCGACGCCCTGGCTGGCGAAACCGGCATCCAGGCCATTATGGATGTCGCCAGGGATCATGGAGAAAACCTTGCCCCAATCTTCGCTGGGATGGACGGCTTTTATGACAAGGCTTTCTGGACCTTCTTCGAGAAGCCGGCCGTTTTTGCGACAGCCCTCCTGTTCGTAAACGCCGACAACCTCCCTACCCGGTATTGGCGTAAACGGAACGGCCTTCCCAGAGTGCAGGTCCAGAAGGACGAGGCGAGCCTCAGAAACTTTGCCGAGGCCCTGAGCTACTATTTCCGGGAAAACGAGGGGCGCGGGCACGACTGCATCATCGATTATTATCACCTGAACGGCCTGGATTACTTCCTGGCCTACCCCGAGGATTATTCCCGGATCAGCCTGGAATGGAACCAGGGCGCCTTGGAGCGCCGGGCCCGCAAGCCTGCCTTCGAGGTAATCTTTGTCTATTGCCAGGCCGAAGGAACCCTGAATATCTTCTTCCATGGCGGCATCAAGACCGTGCGGGACCTCCAGGTGATCTTCTCCCGGGCCATTCTCAAGACGAAAATCCCCCCTGAGGCAAAGGATCAAAAGGTCTATGACCTGGACGGCCTGAAACGGCGGGATTTCTCTTTTATTTACGATCCTGATTCGGGCATAACCGGGGTGGTCATCAAGAAGCTGCGCCTGTCGACCCTGGGCGGCGCCATGAAGCGGCTCACCTTGGAAGCGGATGCATCTCAAAACCCGGACGCGGTTTATAACCTCCTGGAAGAGGTGGTCCGGGTGGACGGGGCCCCGGAGTGCCATCAATGCCACAAGATTCCCCTCTCCCTGGTCAATGTCACGCAGGCAGCCATCCAGGTGGAGTTCAATCACAACGGCAGCCGGCGGAGGGCCACCCGGACCTTTCAGGTTTCCTATCCGAACTCATGTTCCCTCAAGCAAGACGGGCGAGACCTCATGATCAGGAAGATGCTGGTCGACTCCGGTCTGGAGCCGGTTGAGGCCGTGGACCAGGAATTCAGACTGCAATGAAATTAAACGATCTCCTGGGCCATATCCTGCTCCGCATGGAGATGATGGAAGGGGGGGCGAATGCCTTCACTGCCGATGAAATGGCCCGGTGGCCGGAGGCAGCGCTGGATTTTTTCGTCCGGCAGCGGCTGCTCTCCCCTGCCACGCCGGCCCAACAGGCGGTGTGCGACGGCTGTGAAGAAGGTTGCTTCATGCCGGTGGAGTTTCCCCCGGCAGTTGCGCCTCTATCCACGGCTCCTTTCATCATCTGCAACCAGCGGGATGATATCGGCCGGGTAAGAGTCGACCCGAATCGTCTCAAGCGCTGGCGGGTGGACCCGGATCTGCTGGCCAAGGGCATCTCTGAACTGCTGGGCATCGATCAGACTCCGCAGGAACTGATTCGCCGGCGTCTCTGGTTCCTGGGGAAGGCCAGCCTGGCCGGAGGCGCCGCCGAGGCCTTTCTTGCCCGGGGTCTTAGCTGGACGGATGCCGGAGAGACCTTCGGCCATAACCGGGACCTCAGGCAGAGTGTCTCCCCTCTGATCTTCGCCCCTGGCAAACCGTCCAATGGTTTCTTGCCGAATGCCACCCTGGTTTCTCTCGACCGCTTGCTCTCCATTCAGAAAGACCGGCTGGCTCTTGATCTTGAAAGCCTTATCAGGGCTATCGAGATGAAAGCTGAGTGCCAAGCCCCTGCCGGCAACGTTTTTCAAAAGACCGGCCAGTTCTGGACCATTTCATACGAGGGCCACACTTTCCGGCTCAAGGACAGCAAGGGCCTCCAATATCTCGCTTTTTTGCTTTCTCATCCGGGGGAAGAGTTTCACGCTCTACGGTTACTCAGCGAAGTTGACGGAAAAGCCTTAACCCATGGCCATGATACCGAAATGTCGGAACGCCAATTTTTGGACGAAGGACTCAGTATCTCATCTCTCGGCGATGCCGGCCCAATATCGGATGACCAGGCCTGGAAAGCATATAAACGACGGCTCGAAGAACTCCGAGCAGAACTGGAAGAAGCCCAAGAATTCAACGATTACGAGAGAGCCGAACGTGTCGAAGAAGAAATTGAAGCCCTGACTAAAGAACTATCCGCCGCCTATGGTCTTGGCGGTCGAGCCCGGAAGCTGGCCGATCCTGGTGAGAAGGCCAGAAAGACCATATCCAAAGCAGTCGGCCGCGCCCTTGAGCATATCAAGGCAAATGACGAAAACCTCTGGCGCCACCTACAAAATGCCCTGTCCCTGGGACTGTTCCCCGCCTACAAACCCCACCCTCCGGTGAAATGGGTTATTTAATTTAACATATGTTCATAGAAATTTGATTTTGGCTAAATCCATTTCACCCCTGCCTGCCTGGTGGGCCTTGACGATATGGCCGATGTCCGCAGGTTTGAGGCCAAAGAGGGTTGTGCCGATAGCGTCCAGAGCCACCGGATCTGTGCCTGCGAACACCAGGTTCTTAACTACCACGTCATCTTCACGGCCTCCTGTGGGACCGTTTTTAACCATGATGCGAGTAGCGTCCACCACATGAAGATCGGGGCGGTAAACCAGATTTAGGTCTGCAATGGCATCATCAATTTTCGGATGTAAGTTAGGGCGAAATCCGCCGGTGGGCCCTATCATGTTCTTCAAACAGGCAGTGACCCCAGTCCGGCTGTGGGTCTTTACCACGGGGATATTAATGAAACGATCGGCTTCCATTATGTCTTTGTAAAAAGAATATCCCTTGAAACCTTTGAAGCGATCAAGGGTTAAGTCTATGAACCGCCGGTCATCCGTATATTCTACTGTCACGCGACTGTCCCGTATTCCTTCCACTGCGGCCTTGATGCCGCTATATTCGAAAGCATTCCGGCTGCTGAGGGCGGGCCGTTCAATGACCTTTACCTTTTTCGCCCCGGCCTCCAGGCAGAGTTCTACCACCTTCCGCACCACAGCCGGATGTGAATTTGCTCCCAACTCTGGGGCACGGTCCCAGGCCATGTTGGGCTTTACAACTACCACTTCGCCGGGGTTGACAAACTTCTTCATGCCCCCCAGTTTTTGTACTGCATCTCCAGCCAGTTGGCCCCAATTAGTTCCCTCTGCCTTTGCAAGTATTGGCTGCGGCACCGCATCTTTAGGAGCCATGGCCCAAAGTTCCTTGGGTAACACCCATAATGGTGCGGTCCCCGCCAGCAACCCCAGAGCGGCTATCTGCTTTAGAAATTCACGCCGTTCTTGATCGACTTGGTCTTGGCCCATAAACTAAACCTCCTACCTGAAGATCGTCATTATAGTTGAAAATATCTCACGCTATAACCCAACTGTATAATAGGCGGCATGATAGCATAGATTCCTCTAAAAAAAAATCTCTCGCGACGCGTTTTGTCGCGTCCGCGACGCCTTTTGTCGCGCCTTACTCGTTAGAGAGCAATCGAGGTAAGGCCCGGCAGCCAATAAATCAGGCTTAAATGTCCGTTGGACGTTAAGTGGCCTCTGGGAGAGCCTTTGCCGGGCCGCCTCTCAGAGGCCTTTCTTTTTGGGAAGCGGCAACGTGAAAGAAGAGCAACCAGACGACTTTATCGAAGAGACCCGGGCTTTTTGGGGAGAGCGCACTGGCAGGACCTTTTCTCGGGAAGATGCCCGGGAAATGATAGCCAATATCTCCGGGTTTTTTCGGGTCCTGGATGAATGGGATCGGAAGGCGAGGCAGGAAGCGGCTGCCGAATCCCCAAAGGTTGCTGACGAGACTGATCAATGCTGACCCCGGTCATTCCCATAGCCTCAGGCAAGAAAGGGCCGCCTTTCGTCAAGGATTGGCCGCACGCCTCCTTGGAAGCCCTGGAAGAGGCTCTGGAAAAGTACCCGGGATGCAACCTGGCTCTGAGGCTTGACCGGTACCTGGCCCTGGACCCGGACGACCAGGAAGCCGCGAAATTTCTGGTGAAACTGGAACGGGAGGGGAAACTCCCGCCCACCGTGGCCTGGGAGACCTGGCGGGGGATGACGATCAGGCTGTACCGGCGTCCTTACGGGTTGGAACCGGTCAAGCCCAACGGCTCCGGGATGAAACTGGAAATCCGCACCAGCCCGGGTCAATACGTGCTTATTCCCGACAGCACGGTTAACGGCAAAAAGTACCGCTGGCTGCGCGACGTGGGACCGGCGGACATCGAAGTGGCGGAGTTGCCCGAGGCGACGCTCACTTTCATCAGGGACGTCCTGGCCCGGCACGGTGAAGCGAAACAAACGTCTCCTACCTCTGCTTCACCCTGGGCCGAACTATGGCAGGGCCTGCCCAAGGGCAGTCGTAACGATGCGGCCGCCAAGCTCGCCGGCCGGCTCCTGGGGCGAGGAATAAACGGAGACGAGGCCCTGGAAATCCTGCGGGCCTGGAACGTCAATAACAATCCGCCGCTTTCGGAAGCGGAGCTGGTCCGCACCCTCCAATCCATTGCCAAGGCGGAAGAGCGCAAGGGCAAGAAAGATGATGCCCCCACGGTTCTGACCGCGACCCAGTTGCTCGCCCGGACCCTGCAAAAACCGCCGGAGATCATCGGCGAAGGGATTTTCCCCGAGGGCGCCGGCATGATCGTCACCGGGGAAAGCGGGGTGGGAAAGTCGCTCCTGACCCTGGAAATGGCGGTGCGGCTCAGCCACGGCATCGAATTATATGGCCTGGAGGTTCCCCGGCCTCGCCGGATATTGATGGTGCAGTCGGAAAACCCCCTGCACTCGGTGCAGTTCCGGCTGCGGCGCATTCTCGTCGGCCTGGAAGTCCATGGCGCCCCCAATGTCATGCTGGTGGACCCGGCCTTCAGGATCGACCTGGCCAACCGCAAGAGCCTCCAGGACCTGAAAAACATCCTGGAGAACAGCCGGGCGGAAGTGGTGATCCTCGATCCTTTGAGTTCCTACCACCGTACCAATGAGAACGACAACGTGGCCATGCGGGGGCTTCTGGACAACCTTACGCATTTGTCCCGGCTGACCGGCTGCGCCTGGATCGTGGTGCACCACCACGGCAAGCCCCAGGACGGCACGCGGGATATCTGGCAGTACCGGGGTGCCTCCAGCATCCGGGATTGGGCCGACACCATGATCGCCCTGCTCAACAAGAAGGGAATTGATAAGCAGATTTTGCGGCTCATGCGGTTCGACAAGATCAGGAACGGCCCGGACCGCCCGGCCATCCTGCTGGACCGGAACCAGAACTTCATCCACTGGCCGACCCAGGAAGACGTGCTGGTGCCCCACACCCTGGTGGTCGCCACCCTGGAAGAGATGGGCGGGGAGGCCAAGAGCCAGAGAGCCTTGAGTGAAGAGATTAGCAAACGCTCCGGTTGCAGTTTATCCACTGCTCGCCGGGCCGTAGAAAACGCCATGAACACCTGGATCGTGCTCAAAGGCGGGAAGGTCTTGATTAAACAATGAAAACGGAACAGTGGCTCACGATCAAAAAACTGGCTCATGGCTTCGTGAGCCAGGGGAACTACGCAATTTCATTGGATAAACCGGTGATTACCGGAAAATCTGGCTCACCGATAGATGAGCCAAACTCGAAAGTGGCTCATTGGCTCATGAGCCATTTTTTGGCTCACGGTCAAATGAGCCACGCAAGTAGTGAATATCTCGAAATATTCCGGGTGGCTCACGGGTTTTCTGGCTCACGGCCAAATGAGCCAAGAAAAATCAACTACTTAGGGGTGGCTCATGCCTCCCTATATATAGGGCTATATCTATGAGCCACTATCAGGGAAGCCATGGTGGAGCTCTACCATTGGGGGCTGGGCAGGTGGTGGAATGCCCGAATTGGACGCCCAGGGAGCCGGGATTGTTTGAACCTCCCGGCGAGCCGGTCTGCCGGTACCACCTGGGCGGGGTGGCCTGTTCCCGGAGAGACACCTTTATGTGCGACACCGAAGGGAAGAAATTTCGCAATGGGGAGGAGGCGGCCCATGCTGGAGAGCTTTAAGCTGGCCTTCGCCGCGGGCTGGGGCGTCATCGCCGCAGGATTGTCGTTTCTGGTGCTGGTGGGCGCCTGGGACTGGTTCCAGGAACTCCTGGGCAGGGTCAGGCTGCTGCTGCGGCAATCCAGGAAGGGATCGGACCGATGAGAGACTGCTACCTGGGCATCGATCCCGGCATGAACGGCGGCTGGGGCATCTTGGATGGCCGGGGCGGGGTCGTGGCTTGTGGGCCCTGGCCGGCCTGGAAGGATATCCTCCCCCACCGGGAGTTGATCAAGTCCGCGGCCATCGAGCGCATCCAGGTGCGCCAGGACACCACCAGGCAACATGCCTTCAGGCTGGCCACCCTGGTGGAAAACTTCGGGGTCTGGCAGGGGCTGTGCCTGGCCTGGGAGATTCCGGTAGTCAAGATCGTTCATCCCCGGACCTGGCAGGCGCACTTCCACCTGGAAATCGGCGGGCACCTGGGTCAGGCCCTGACGAAATCCCAAGCTGTGCAGGCAAAAAGAAGGCTGGTGCTGGGCATGGCCCGGAGGTTGTGGCCGAGGCGCCGTTAAGCCGCCAGAAGGACGATGGCATCGCCGCCGGGTTGCTCCTGGCGGAGTATCTCAAACAAACCTGGGGAAGGGTGTGAAATGGAAGAAGAAAGCTTTATCGATCCTGGCGCCGTCAAAGAAGCAAAGGCTCTCGCCGGCCACCCCCTGAAGGTGGAGTTCTTCCGGGGCATCAAGGGCATCGCCGCCTTCCTGGACCTGCACCCACAGACTACCTTGCGGCTGCTCAAGGCGGGCAGGATTCCGGCCAAAAAGGACCAATCCGGTCGCTGGGTGCTGTGCAACCTGGACTACTACCTGAGCCTGAGGAAGCTATGAGCATTAAGCCGAAAAATTACGCCGGGGTCCAATGGGGGCTTGGGCGGCCTTCGGTCATCCTGGTGGGCTGCTATGAGCCGGCTCCCCAGGACAACCTGGTCCTGCTCCAGGAGTTTTACAAACGCGGGGTCTATCTCCCGGAGATGGTCCGGGTGGCCCAGGAACTGGCTCAGGAATTCGGGATCAGGAAGTTCTTTTGCGACCCGTCGGAGCCCCGGTTCATCGACCGGCTGAAGAAGGAGCGCCTCTGGGCGGTTGCGGTCACCGACGAAGAAAACGCTGGGGCCAACCTGATCGCCGAAAGGCTGGAAAACGCCAAGGCCAAGAAACCCGGCAGCCTGGTGCTGTCCGGGCAGTGCCGGGAACTGATCAAGGAGTTTCAACGGGCGCACCTGCCGGAGTTCAACCCGGACAAGCCTTACCGGGACAAACCGGTGCCCGTCTATAACTATGCTCTGGCCGCCCTGCGGTTCATGGTCCTGGGACTGTCCTACGAGGCCACGCCCAGGGTGCGCTGGCTGACATGATGGAGGAACGATGTTGAACAGAGTGATGTTGATCGGCCACCTTGGAGGTGACCCGGAAGTCCGCTACACCGCTAATGGCAAGCCGGTGGCCAACTTCAGCCTAGCCACCACGGAGAGGTTCACCGACAAGACATCGGGGGAGCACCGGGAAGAGACCCAGTGGCACCGGATCGTGGCCTGGGGCAAGCTGGCCGAGATTTGCAGCCAATACCTGCACAAGGGAAGCCGCATCTACCTGGAGGGCAAGCTGGTTTACCGCAAATGGGAAGACAACTCCGGGGTGAGCCGCACATCCGCGGATATCCGCATGGATTCCATGGTGATGCTGGATAACAAGCGGCCGGACGACTCCGCTGGCGACGTGCCGTTTTAAGGAAACCGAGATGATTTTCACCAGCAACTTCAAGATCGCCGGTCACCTGCCCCAGGCCGTGGCCATTTCTCAGGGAATACCCCGAGGCTGGGAAGGTAAGAGATACAAACCCCTGGCCCCGCCCTGGAACCTGGTGAAGCTGACCGACAACGCCCAGTTCATCAAGCTCTATAAGGCCCAGGTCCTGGACCGGCTGGATGCGGCCCAGGTGCTGGGCGACCTGGGAGGAGACAACTTCGTCCTCCTATGCTGGGAGGCTCCCGGAGAGTTTTGCCATCGCCGGGTAGTGGCGGTCTGGCTGCAAAAGGAACTGGGGCTGGTGGTGGAGGAGTTCAATTCCAAGCTCAAACGCCATGCTGCATGGCTGCGAGAAATACAAGAGAGGAGATAGACGATGCTTGAAATGACTGACCAGAAATATGCCGCCGAGATGCGCTGCAAGGTGGCCATCAACCGGCCGGGCGTGGAGACGCCCGAATTGAAACCGGCCCGTTTGCACGTGGCTTCCCACGACGGCCAGGTGGACTTGAGCCTGGCTATCGGCGACGGCACCGCGGCAGACGCCGTCGGCCTGGGAGAGATCGAAATCAGTTTCGCCCCGGAAGGGCTGAAGCTGCTCCAAACCGCCCTGAAAAAGGCGGGAGCGGCGCTGAAGAAATAACCATGGGCTTCGTTGGCTCCATAAACGCTGAAACTCGCCGCTGGCTGGGCAACCAGGGCCATGCCTTCGACGGCCGCAAGGTCTACGTGGGCTGCTCCGGAGCCTTCACGGTGGAGCAGATTTTGTCCCGGTATGCTCCCAAGGCCAGGATCTGGGGGAACGATGTTTCCCTCTATTCATCGGTCCTGGGGGCTTACCTGGCAGGACAGACCTTCGAGATGAGCGTCAAGGAAGAATTATTCCAGTGGCTGGAATCCTACCTTGGCGACGTGGAGGCCAGGGCCGCGGCGGTCATGGTGCTCCTGGAAGCCCTGAAATACGAGAAGGCAGACAACGTCTTCAAGGCCCGCCACTGGGCCCACTACCTGAACAACTTCGAGAGCTTCCACCAGGCCACGGTTGCCAGGCTCCGGGAGCGCAAGCAGGAGGTCAGGCTGGAGACTTACACCAGCAAGGACATCTTCGACCTCCTGGACGAGATGCCCCAGGAGGCGGTGGCCGTTGCTTTTCTTCCCACCTACGCCGGGGGTTACGAACGGATGTTTAAGCGCCTGGAAGAAATCTTCGACTGGGACCGGCCAGCTTACGGGTTGATCGATGCCGAGCGCAAGGCCGCCATCCTGGAGAAGATGAAGATCCGGGACTACCTCTACCTGGACGACCGGGTGGTGGAGGGTCTTCCCATGGTGGCGGTGGTGCGCAAAGCCCGGATGAAGCCGGTTTACGTTTACTCGAACATGGAGGCCCTGCGCCTGGGAGTTCTGAAGCAGCAGCGCCATGCCGAGTTCGTGCCCTTCACTCGTCTTTCCGACGACGACGTGATCTCCCCGGAGTCCCAGCTGACCTTGATTCCCACCAGCAACCGGGTGGTGAACTATTACCGGGACGTGTACCTGTCCAAGGGTGTGGGCATCCCGGCGGACGGCGAAGTGCCCATGGTGGCGGCGGTGGACGGGAAGGTCTTCGGGTTCCTGATCTACTCCCGGATGCAGGGCGGGGGCGACGTTTATCTCCTGGCCGACTTCGTGGTCAACTCCGGGCGCTATCGGCGCCTGGCCAAGCTCCTGGTCCTGGTCACCCAGACCCGGGAAGTCCGAAAACTGTTGGAAGAGAAGTTCCTGCTGGAAATCTCTATGTGCCGCACCATGGTCTTTACCGACAAGCCGGTGTCCATGAAGTACCGGGGCCTTTACAAGCTGGCCCGGCGGGACCCGGGCAAGCTGGTTTACGAGACCGAGATGGGCATCTTGGACATGAAAGAGGTGATTCCCTTATGGCTCAAGAAATACGAGAAGCCCTGAACCTGCTCAACGAAAAGCTGGCCGGGCTGTTTCCCTACCGCCTGGAACTGGCGGCGCCGGATGAACTCGGGCTCCTGGAGAAGAACGCCCGCTATATGAAGGCGGAGCAGTTCCAGAACCTGGTGGAGAACGTCAAGAAGGATGGCAACCTGTCCTCTCTGCCTCTGTGCTACCGGGAGAAAGACGGAAAACTCCGGGTGCTCTCCGGTAACCACCGGGTCATGGCGGCCCGGCAGGCCGGGGTGGAGCAGGTCCTGGTGCTGGTGATCGCAGATGAAAAGGACGTGGATGAACGTCTGGCCATCCAGCTATCCCACAACGCCATCGCCGGCCAGGACGACCTGGTGATCCTGAAGGACTTGTGGGAGAGCATCCAGGACGTGCAGGCCCGGATGTATGCCGGGCTGGACTCCGACACCCTGAAGGCCCTGGAAGGCATCCAGTTTGCGGCCATCAGCGAGCAGCGCCTGCGTTACAAGCTGACCAACTTCCTGTTTCTGCCGGAGGAACTGCTGGGGTTGGATCAGCTGCTGAAAGAGACGGCTGCGGCCTTCGCCGGGGACGTGGTGTACCTGGCCAACCTCAAGACCTATGACGCCTTCTTTGAGCTCATCGTGCGCATCAAGAAACGTTGCCAGATCAAGAACTCCGCCGCGGCTTTTCTGAAATTGATGGAGTTGGCCAGGGCCGGGTTGGAGCAACTGAAGGAGGAGGAATCCCAACAAGAGGGCGAGGACGACCACAAGGAGGTGAGTCATGGGTTGGGCTGAAGCGTTGCTTCCGTACCGGGCCTCCGACGATCCCCAGGGCTTCCTGGGAGCGGCTCTGCTGGCCCAGGACCAGACCCTCTTCCGTCTGGCCGCCACCTGGCCCCGGGTCAAAAAGGTTCTGCCGTCCCCTCCGATGACGGGAGAGGAGATCGACCTGGAGAAGGTCTGGGAACAAGTTAAGGTCGATTTCGATGAGTGGGCGGAACTCGCCCAGGTGAGCACCCTGGTGGCAGTCCGTGGGTTCCAGGTGTTGAAGAAAAACCTGATCATCTTTCCGCCCGATTACCTGTCCCATCAGGCCGAGGCGGTTCTGAAGAAAGAGGCGGCCGGGAGGTTCATGAGCAAAATGGGCCTGAAACCGGGAGACTTGAAATGAACCGCAACCTTGCTGTGTTTGCCTACCGGCCCGAAGGCGAGCTTTACCTGGGTGTCGACTTCGGCTACCGCAATCCTTTCGCCTGCCTGTGGATTCAGCCCATCGATCATGGCGAGCGGGTCCTGGTGTTGGATGAATACTACCAGCGCTACCGCACGACCGCCGAGAACGGCCGGGCGCTTCTTCAGTTGCACCAGGTCGCCGGTTACGGCCGGCTCACCGGCGCCTTCTGCGATCCCTCGGACCCCGAGAAACGAGCGGTGTTGTCGGAAGCCCTGGGCCTCGAAGTCAAGGGGCCCCGCCGCAGCGTGGAGGCGGGGCAGGAACTGGTGCGCCGCTGGCTGAAGATCCAGCCTGACGGGCTTCCGGGCCTTTTGATTCAACATCGTTGTAAGAACCTGATCCGGGAGTTGACCGGATACCTGAAACACGAACCCGGCCAGGGAGAACACCACGCGGTGGACGCCTTGAGATACTTCTTCTGCGGGTGGCTCAATGGCTGAACAGAGCAAAATTAGAGTACCTGGAGTGGTGAGAATGGGAAAGGAATACAACGGCATCGGGGCCTCGGAATATACCCGGTATAAGCAGCAACACCTGAACCAGATTCTGCGGACGCATTTGCGCATCTGCTCGGGCATTCTTAAGGCGCACAATGGCTGGGCTAACGAGCAATACCATTACTTCGACCTCAACGCCGGACCCGGAATTTATATGCATGACGGAGAGATCATCAAGGGCTCTCCCCTGGTCTTTCTCCAAGAGCAGAAGGCAATCGACATCAATTGTCGTGGCATCTTCTTTGAAATCGATGACGGCCACCGGACCAGGCTGATTCACAATCTGGCTGATTATGCGGACAAGCCGGGGCTGTCCTTCGCTTTCCACGGGGACCATGAAAAGTTCCTGCCTTGTTATTTTCCCCCGCTGCAAAAGCGGGCAAAAAGGGTGTTCGGCCTGGTTTACTCGGACCCCACCGGCTCGAACCCACCTTTCGAGCTGTTGCAGAGGATGTTCGAGTGCAAGTGTTTTTCGACCCTGGATGTGCTGCTTTATTTCACCGCCACCAATTACAAGCGTCAATTGATGGCGTCGACCTGTCCCTTGTCGGAAAGGCTAGTTGAAGTCCTGGGCGGGATCAACAAGAAACACTGGATCGTCCGGGAACCTTGCGGCAGGCACCAGTGGACTTTCCTGATCGGGACCAACTGGACGAAGTTTCCAGAGTTTAAGCAGATCGGCTTCCACCGCATAGACCGGCCCGAAGGGAAGAAGATTTTGGCCCGGCTGAATTACACCAACCTGGAGATGAGAACCAATGAAACTATCGGTCATCATCACGCGCCCACCCTTTAACGAGCTTTTTACCATCAGCCCGGCAGTCCTGGAGAACATCAAGCAGGCCATGGCTGAAGGCGGCTATGACCAATCCCAGCCCATTATCTTGTGGGAGGGAGAAAACGTGGTCATCGATGGACATTCCCGCCTGCAAGCCGCCCGGGAGGTGGGCCTGGAGGACATCCCCGTCTTTTTCAAAAGCTTCGCCGATGAAGACAAGGCCCTGGCCTACGCCATCCACAACCAGCGGAACCGGCGGAACCTGACGGATGCGGAAATCCTCCGGTGTATTGAAGCTCTGGACAGCCGGAAGGAGCGGGGTGGAGACCGGAAAAGCGAAGAGTTCCAGGAAAAATCAAAAGCCTCAAGTGAGGCTATTGATCAACCGGAATCACCCAATAAGCGCAAGAAGAAGAATAACGAGGATAAATCCTCCCAAAAGACTGCCTCCACTGTAGGCACCTCCCGGGCCAAGGTGGAGAAGGCACGGACCGTCCTGGAGCATGGCACCGAGGGGGTCAAGGAAGCGGTGAAGGCGGGCACTATGAGCGTCAATAAAGCCTACCAGCTTACCCAGGAAGCCCGGCAGGCCAGGGACGAAGGCCACTCGGTCTTTAACCGCACCAATGAGAATATTGAATGGGCTACCTGGTCCTGGAACCCAGTGACAGGTTGCCAGCATGGTTGCATATATTGTTATGCCCGGGACATCGCTAAGCGGTTTTATGATCCCCAGATTGGCTTTAATCCGCATTTTTACCCGGAAAGGCTCAGCGCCCCTCAGAATACCCCAGTCCCCCGGTCAGCCTCTCTTAAGGAAAGACTTGTCTTTACGGTTTCCATGGGGGACCTGTTCGGGGAATGGGTGCCCCGGGAGTGGATTGAGGCCGTAATGGAGGAAGTAAGAGCCGCCCCCCAATGGACCTTCATTTTCCTGACCAAGAACCCGAGGCGGTACCTGGAAATCGATTTCCCCAAGAACGCCTGGGTGGGGGCCACCGCGGATACTCAAGAGAGAGCGGATGTTGCCTTAGAAGTATTCTCGAAGCTGCATTACGGTCTCGCAAAGGTTGAAAGGCCCGCGGTGCTCTTTTTGTCCATTGAGCCGATGCGGGAAAAATTAGACCTCTCCGGGGCAGTTCAGGGCGGACCGGCTTATTTCCTCTCCGTCGTGGATTGGATCATTATCGGCGGGCAGAGTGATTCAAGTGGCGAACCGGAGAGGCAACCGGAATGGGATTGGGTGGAGACTGTGTTGAACCAGGCTCGGGAGGCGGACTGCAAGGTCTATTTCAAACCGAACCTGAAGGTTCAGCCGAAGGAATATCCCGATGTCGGCTTGGAGAGGTCAGACGATGAATAAACCCTGCCGCTGCTTTTGGGCCAATGGAGACGGAACCTGTGCCTATGAGATAGTCCCGCCTAAACAGGAAGGCTGCCCCCTCCACGCTTACCGGATCAACCCCATGACCGGGGAGAAGTGGGGGCCATTCGAAGGGCCGCCGGAGCGGAAGGAAGACTGAGGTATCTTATGCCCGATGGTGGAAAAAAGACCATGATGCTGTCCAAAAAGGGGGAGTCTCAAGCCGGCCTGCCGGTGATCACCAAGGCCAGGCAATCGCGCATCCGGCAGGTGCAGGAGATGAAGCTCTCGGGTTTCAGGCCCGGAGAAATCGCCACCAAGCTGGGTATCAGCCGCCGCCAGGTGGACCGGGATCTCAAGGACGGGAAAATTCTCAGCCGGCTCATGGCGCAGGAGTTTGACCAGGACAGTTTCCTGGGGGATAGCATTAAGTTTTGGCTGCAAATCCGCTGGAAATCCATGCGGGACAGCGAGATGTGCCAGGAAGAAAACGCCCGGATCGGCCACCGCCGCAATGCCATGACTGCCCAGGAAAAGCTGGTGAAAGAGTTGCAAGACTGCGGCCTGCTGGCCAAGGTGCCCGAGCGGCTCCTGCTGGGCCCGGACCTGCCCTTCGAAGACCCGGAAGTGCGGCAGGCGTATCTCGACTTCCTGATCCTGGCCCGGGAGCGGGGCGAAAAAAATCTCGAGGTTTGACCATGTCTCTGCAACCAGACCATCAAGGCGAAGGGACTTCCTTGTCCATTGCCAACCCTCGGGCGGCCCTGGCCCTGGTGGAGCATTACCGGAAGCACGGCTTTAAGGATGCCGGGGAGCTTCTGAAGTTCATCCAGGCCTTCTGGGGCCTCAGGCTCCCCCGGGCCAAGGTCTGCCCCGAACACACCCCGCCCGCCGAATACGTCATCGCAGCTTTTTTCGAGGAGGTCCAGAACTGCGTGTGCTGGGCCAACCGGGGCGGCGGCAAGACCTTGAACGGCGCCCTGGTGACCTGGCTGGACTCGGTGTTCAAGCCGGGCTGTGAAACCAAGATATTGGGCGGGTCCCTGGAGCAGAGCCAGAAGATGTACAGCCACATCCAGGAGCGGTTCGCCACCTCATCATTCACCCACTTGGTGGAGGGGGAGATGCTTAAGACCTTCACCAAAATGGCGGGCGGCGGCAGCATCCAGATTTTGACGGCCTCCAGCAAGAGTGTCAGGGGTCCGCACCCCCAGAAACTCAAGCTGGACGAAGTGGACGAAATAGACCCTGAGCTGTACGAGGCAGCCCTGTTCATCCCGCAGACGGCCCGGAAGATCCAGGCCAGCATCCAGATTTACTCCACCATGCACAAGGCCTACGGTCTGATGAACCGGGTGATCACCGAAGCCGCGGAGAGCGGATTCCGCATCTTCAAGTGGTGCATCTTTGATGTGATGGAGAGATGCGTGGGCCGGGATTGCGAGGCCTGCGCCCTGTGGGAAGACTGCGGCGGCAGGGCCAGGAATGCCGACGGGTTCATCAAGATAGACGACGCCATCACCAAAAAACGCATGGCCTCCCGGGAAGCCTGGGAGGCGGAGGCTTTGTGCCTCATGCCCAGCCAGGAGGGACTTATCTATCGGGAGTTTGACCCTTCTATCCATGTAGTAAGCTGATCGCATTTAACACCATTATTTACAGCCTCTAAGTAACGGTTTAGAGAAGCCCCAATAATAGCGGGCGATGGTACAGTTTGGCCTTAGGACCTAAGTAATGATAAAGATTGCGATGATAGTGAGAATGTTGCGAAGGTATAATTAATTGTATTTTTAACTATTTTGCTGTCAAGAAAAATTAACCGTGTAACTTCTATCACGTATTACGAATAAGGGGTGAGAGTTGCTTAGCCTGTGTGATGGTCAAAATAACTGTCTTTCCTTGTCGTATTTAAGTGTCATGCCTTATTAAAAAATATCGCCTAAAAGTAACTACTTAATCGTACTATGCTATTGCAAGGTTATTTCTTAGTCAATTGGCGCACTTAGGCATACTGAGTGCATCTCTTATTATTGAATCGCAACCAAAACCAAACCCAAAAGGAGGTCAACTTATCGAACCAAGCCAAGCCGTCAAAGGCGCCACCAAATAGCTCCCAGGGACGGACCAGGGGAGTCGCCGGTCCATAAAAAATCTTCCCCGACCCAAAAGTAGAAGGCAGACCTGGGAACCCCGGAAGTCGGAGCGGGAACCTGGATAGCGACCAGGGGAAAAACGACAGCAAGTGGGCGCAGGATACGCCAGCCGTACCGAGGCCCTCCCAGACCCGATGAACTGCTCAAGGTGTGGGTAGGTTGGCAGAACCGGAAAACTGCACGGTCTTTTGAGTTGACTGGAACTCTGGTTTTTCTTCTTTGACCCACAGAAGAAGGGGCGATCGGAGCCCTTAAATCCGAAGCGGAGCTAAGCACCGGAGATGAGGCGAAAGCGGGAAGCGGCCTGATTCGAACCGAGGCGACAGCCGGCCGGGTGGTGGTGAGTGTGACGGGACACCCGGAAGGAAGGTGAGAGGCGGGCCAGGCGAACGCAAGTAGCAGCCGGGAAGGGCGAGGCGAAACCTTTAATCTTTCACCTTATTGATTTTGGCGCTGAACGGGGGCGGGAGTCCAACGATTATTCCTGGCTCCCTTTGAGCGCCAAGCTCGATGTCCAAAAGGGAGGGAACCACAATGAGAGTAGAGACCAACGAATACGAATTCAGCCATGGCCGGAAGCCCAGGGGCACGGGTTGCTGGGCTTTCCAAATCGGTGAGGAAACGGTTTTCATCACCGGCATTTTTACCACCGCGAAGAACCTGGCTGCCAGGAACGCCAGGGACAAGGGCCTGGGTTTCATCAAGGTTCTTCCATAGGCTGAGGTGAAACAATGGACCTGGAGGAAATGCGGGAAGATCTGGAAATGATCCGGAAGGGCCTGGAGTTGATTGAAAACCGGGCCTTTTCCATCATGCAAAATTTGGATGCTCACGGCGAAGGCGTCCCCATGGAATTTGTGGGCCAATTCAGAAGAGCCCACGAGGAACTGGCTGACATGGTAAACCATCTGGCCGACCTGGCCGGTTTGGAACAAGAAGAAGAGTAACCCGCCTCTGACCCCCACCTCGAACCCCACCACCTACGGGCCCGGGCAACCGGGCCCCCCGCCTTTTTTGCCGTACTTCTTCCTTTAAGTAAACAAACCCGATTTCTCGGAGGCATGGTAGCCCCCGAAACAATTTGAGTCTGGAGGTTTAAATCGATGGCACTTTACAGCACTGCTGCGGCAGAGAAGTTTGATCATTCCCAAATCCCGGAACTCCGGGTTGTGGAAAAACCCCTTTACCTGGTTAGAACTCAGGTGCAGGCGCATCCTCTTCCCGGTTCCTGGAGGGCCTTTACCGAGGACGGCTCTAAATTCTACGAGGTGGATTCCCGCTGGTGCGGCCGCTTCCATGTCTGGACCCTCGAAATTAACGGCGATTGGGGCCGGCGGCTCAAGCGGCGCCAGGGGTACTGGGACAGCCGCACCGGGATTTACTTCTACTCCGGCCCGAAGGAGTAAGGACATGATGAAAGAAATTACCTGGAAAGGTGAGAAAGACCGGCTGTTGCAGGTTTGCCGGCCTTGCCCCTGCGGCTGTGATGAGCGGGGAGGCCGGTCCGGAGTCGGGTACCTCACCGGCTCGGACGAAGAAGGGAACGGCTTCACCATCTGGATTGAATCCGAGGAAGTCTACCTGAGGATAGAACGACTGCTGGCGAAAAATGATGGAGGAAAGCGATGATTACCGACTACCTGAAAGCCGGTTACCCGGCCCTGCTGGTCAGGACACACGAGCCGGAAAGGTTCATCGGCTCTGCTATTAAAGAGGTCAACGGCCGCGTTCCCTTCCAATGGGACGTAGTCCGGGGCTTCCGGGAACTGGGCAACGGCGCGGAGTGGGAGGAGGCCGATCCCGCGGAGTGGGAGGAGGCCGATCCCTTTGATCTCCCCAACGTAGCAGCCCGGGGGAAGGACAAGGCGGTCTGGTTTGTCAGAAACTATCACTTCTGGCTTAACGAGCCGCCGGTCATTCAAGCCCTCCAGAACAACCTGCCGGTGTACAAGACCAAAGGCATCACCCTGGTCATCGTCTCCGCCGAAGCCAAGCTGCCCCTGGAGCTGGAGCGGGAGGTGGTGGTCCTGGATTTTCCCCTGCCCAGCCGGGAGGAACTGAAGACCATCCTGGGCGGCCTGGTGGAGAGCACCGGCATCGAGCCGGAAGACGAAGAGGCGGTCCTGGACGCAGCCCAGGGACTCACCTGGGAAGAGTCCGAAAACGCCATGGCTTTGGCTTTGGTGCGGCAGAAGAAATTCGATCCTCATACCATCTGCACCCTGAAGGCCCAGATGGTGGAAAAATCAGCGGCCTTGCAATTCTCCCAGTTCACCGAGACCTTCGCCACTCTGGGCGGACTGGAGAACCTGAAAGACTGGACCCTGAACCGGTTCAAGAACCGGAGGTCTGGGCTGCCCTTCCGGGGCATCCTGCTCCTGGGGGTTCCCGGGACAGGCAAGAGCCACTTTGCGAAAGCCCTGGGGAACGAAGTGGGCTGGCCGGTACTTTCCCTGGACATGGGCCGGGTGTTTGGCTCCCTGGTGGGTGAGAGCGAAGCCAAGATGCGTGAAGCCTTGAAGGTGGTGGACGCCATGGCACCCTGCGTGCTGTTTATCGATGAGATCGAGAAGGGCCTGGCCGGGGTGGGCGGCTCTTCCACCGATGGCGGCACTACCCAGCGGGTGGGCGGCACCTTCCTTGGCTGGCTCAACGATCATACCAGCCAGGTGTTCGTTATTGCCACCTGCAACAGTTATGAAAAGCTGCCCCCGGAGTACGCCAGGATGGGGAGGTGGGATTCGATCTGGTTCGTGGACAATCCGGGAGTCAAGGAACAACTGGACATCCTGGACATTTACCTCAAGCAATTCCTGGGAAAAACCATCGGAACCATTATGGCCGAAAGCGACGGCCGGGTCAAAATCCCGGACCTGGACGGTTACAGCGGTGCGGAGATCAGGCAGGTGGCCATCGAAGCGGCCTACAACGGCGGAGACATGGAAGCTGCGGCCCGGTTTGTAATCCCTATAAGTAAATCCCAAAAACAACAGATGGACAGCCTGCGGGAGTGGGCCAGGGCTCGGACCATTCCAGCCGGCCGGCCCCAGGCGGAAGAAACCAAGGGGAAAAGGAGAGTGACGTTATGATGACGGTGATGGTCACCCCGGAAACCGCCAGGATAGAGGTGCGGGAGGGCTTCAGTCTGGCTCTCCCCAAGTTTCTCTGGCGGGTTATGGAGGGTAGGGCTAAGGCCCTGCATGGCGGCGACCTGAAAGCCACCATGACGGAACTGGTGGCGGAGGAGTTGCTCAGGTGGTTCAAAGAGTCCATCCGCGGAGGTGTCCCGGTCCCGGGTCCATCCCCTAACTGAAGGAGGCGACGATGTCGCACTACAGCGAAGTACAGATCGAACTGACTGATGAGGGCTGCCTGGTGGCGGCCCTCAGCCGTTTGGGGTTCACTGGCGCAGTGGAGGTCCACCGGGAAGCCCAATCTCTTAATGGGTACCAGGGGGATGCGCGTGCCCAGAAAGCCCACATCATCATCCGTCGGCAGCACGTGGGTCCTGCCGCCAACGACCTGGGGTTCGAGCGGCAGCCTGATGGCAAGTACCGGGTCTGGGTCTCGGACTACGACAGGAAATACAACAAGTATGACGACGCCTGGATGGGGCGCCTCAAGCAGGCTTACGGTGTTGAGAAAGCCCGGGTAGAGGCCAAAAAGAAGGGTTACCGGGTCAGCGAACAGAAACTGGACGACGGCCGCATCCGGCTGGTCTGCAGGAGGTAGATCATGCAAGAGATCATCATCGACTTTGAGGCAACCGGCGAGGTTCACCTGGAAGGCAAGGGCTTCCAGAGCAAAAGTTGCGATGAAGCCATGGGCCAATTCGAGAAGGCCCTGGGGGTGGTGGCCAACCGGAAGAACAAGCCGGAATATTTCCAGGGGGTAAAGACCAATGCCAAACAGCGAGCTTGAGATCGACATTTCCGAGGACGGTACCGCCTCCACCCCCTGGTGGACGGAAGAGACGGCCGAGATTCTCTCAACCCTGGGCCCGCCGGCTCCGGGGTTCGAGGAGCTTAACGCCAACCCCTGGTGTGGGTAATTCTCCTATATGTAAAACCTTCACTCTTTCACCCAGCCCGGGGCGAGGATCCCCCGGTTTGGGATGAGGGACGTGATGGTCCCGGTAATAAAAGGTCGGCTTGGTCCGGCCTTTAATTTTTTCTGGAGGAAGCGGCAATGACCCCAAAGAGTAACGGCAACGGTTTTGACGGACTGGTGGCGATCCAGCTTTGCACCAAGAGCTGGCCCGGAATCGTGAACCTCACCAAGGAGGACCTGGGGGTGGAGCAGGTCCCGGAATTCTTTCACCTGGGCAACAAAAAATTATACCCGGCCGATTGGCGCCAGGCCTTTAACCGCAAGATCGGCGAAGCCCGGCGGGACCTGAACCTCAACACCTTCGATTTCGTGTTGGAGTGGGTCCGGTGTTCTCCCAAGAACCGGCTGGCCCGGACGGTGGAAAAGCTGGATCAGCGGATCGCGGAATATAAGGCCCTGGCCGACGAGTTCTGCGAGAAGTACGACACCATCCGGGAAGAGTGGAAGGTCTATTGCGAGTCCAGGTGGCCCGGCTCCTGGAAGCTCATGGAGCCCCACTATCCCAACAAGGCGGCACTCCGGGCGAAATTCGACATGTACTACATCATCACCGAAATCAAGGCGGCCGAGCCCCCCACCAAGACCACGGCCCCGGAGGTCATGGCGGCGTATGAGCGGGCCAATACGGAACTGGAGGCCAGATGCAGGGAAGTCGTCGAGATGGCCTTCCTGGATTACCAGAGGCGCATCCGGGAGGTGGTCACCGGCCTGTCCGTGTCCCTGAAAGAGGGCAAGGTTATCCGGAACGAGTCACTGGAGAAGGTGCGCAATCTCCACGACTGGGCCCGGGAGATGAACATCTTCGGGTACAAGCCCCTGGAGCAGGCCCTTGCTGAATTGAAGGCCGGCCTGGACGGGGTGGACATCAAGACCCTGAAAGACAACGACGCCCTCAAGGGGCAGTTGGCCGGTTTAGCTGAACAAGTGGCCACGGTGGCCGCCAAGACCGAGGACGTGAGCATGGTTTCCGGGAATTACAAAAGGATGATCGACCTGAGTTAAGAGGTGCCCAATGGACATCATGCAGATTCGAGGAAGGCGAGTGCACCTCTCTAACCTCCATACCCGGGACGGCTACGGCAACGGTCCGATTACCGTGGGTTGTGGAGTTTATAGAGAGGTGCATGGCCGGGAAGAGTGGACCGGCGAGAGCATCCGCGGCGAGATTCCCACTGGGGAACTGATTAAGTGGGGGCTTAAAAAGGGCTACCTAGAATTCGTGCAACTGCGGGAGGAAGAGACATGAGTGCACCAACGTCTTCGGCAACCATCATGTTCCCGGTAAGCTGCTTTGAGCAGGAAATCAGGGCGTTGCTGGAAAGGGAATATGACATTGAGTTTAAGCCCCAAGTGTTCGGGCCTAATTTCGAGATCGAAACAAAGCGCCTTTATGCCAGCATGGAAATCGACATCCAGGAGGGGCTGCTGGTTTTCTCGGATGGTGAGGCCCGGTATGGCGAATTCGCCGAACTGGAAGAATTTTTGGTCAAGAAAGGCATCCCTTTTGATCGGGAAAGCTCAATGGACTGGGACCGCCCACCGGTTACCCGGGTTTTCCGTCCCGGCGATCCCCCTTTGGATGTGGATATCCCGGACGACGAAAGCTCCGGCGTAGTGGTGGAAATCAAGAAAAAGATTAGAGCAGTAGGGGACAAAGCAATTTCTGAGATCCCGATTTTGCGGGAAATCATGGATTGCATAGAAGAGGTATTCCCCACCTATCCCTCCCTGATGGATTGGGTAAAGGAGGAGGCCACAATATGAACAATCCCATGAAGGGCACCGAAGACCAGGACCGGGAATCCTACACCGATACCCAGGACCGGGAGAGTTACACCACCGTGGAGACCGGCGAATGTCGGATCTGCAGCGATGAACACGAACTCGATGAACTTCAGGACGGCTTGTGCTACGTCTGCCGGGAATTCCCCGAAGGGTCTTATGAGTGGCATCTTGCCATCCGCTTCAAGGGCGGAGACCCCACCAGTGATGAACGGGACGCCTTCCGGTCTGGCTGGCTCCGGGCCTTGTATGAGGTCAATGAGCGCCTGGTCGCCGGCGCTGACATAAGCCAAATCCTCAAGGACCTGGAACCGAGAAGGGAGGCCGAATCATGATCGAATGTCGAGGCCGCAATGGCTGGTTCAAGCTGCATCGTGCGAACGTGGATGTTTATGAAACCATGGATCGGGCAGCGGTTTCCCTTGAATCCAAGAGCAGATGGCATGATGTGCCGCCCATCTACTTTTACGGCCCCAAGGCCGAGGTTGAGGCCCTGCTGCTGGATCTGTTGGAGAAGGTGAGGGCGATAGGCGGGCCGTCATTTTATTGCGACGACTGCGCCCGTGAGCATGATTTGCCCCATCCCCTGAATCACCGGGTTTGGGGTATCTGCCCCGTATGTAACGAAGGGGAACGGTTCGTTAACCAGAATCTGGGCGATCCGGGAAAGTGAGGACGAGGCAATGAACGAGCAAGGTCTGAATATTCGGTTTCTCGCCCAAGGGATGATCAAACTTACCCCGGAAGAGTTGCCGGAAGGTTTCTTTTCCTGGACCCGGCAAGAGCAGATCAAGTGGGCCCTAAAGCAATGGGACAGCCTCTCCAGGGATGACCTGCTGAAGGCCGTTGCCTACCTTGACATCGAGGAAGATTCGGTCCCCGATTGTCTGGAGGTGGATAACGAAAATTACGACATCCTGGCCCAAACTCCGGCCTGGAGAGCCTTTGATCAGCCTGGGGCGAGTGTCTTAGAGCCGGTAGAACCGGAGGAGTGAAGCTATGCCGGTAATAGGTCTTGAAAATGTGGAGCACCCCGAATACGGCGTGATCACGGTGGACCTGGACCTGCTGCGAGACAGCTTGCCTGGCTCGAAAATCTTCCAGGTTATGACACCTGCATCCCGGTTTGTGAGGAGCGAAAAGGACTGTTAAACCTGCTGGGCGGCATTATCGACTTGGCAAACCCAGAGGATTAGGAGGTGATGGCATCCGGAATTATACATTAAGAATAAATACTTCAAGTTCAGGGAGGATTGATGTTCACCAGTTATTTCTGGCGCTTTCATTTACACCACTATCCCTGCCTGGTTTCCATCGCCTGGAAGACCCCCGAGTGGTTTAGAGGCCGGCGCTACCCGGCCATAGCCCCCAAGGGCAAGATGCTCAAGATGGGTGAAGAGGAGTACCGGCAGAAATACCAGATGATTCTGGACCGGTTGAATCCAAGAAAGGTTTACGAGGACCTGGGGCAGGATGCGGTGCTCCTGTGCTGGGAGCAGCTCGGGGAATTCTGCCACCGGCGCCTGGTTGCCGTCTGGCTGGAGGAGGCCCTGGGAGTAAAGGTGCCGGAGTTACCCTTTAATTATAACCCCTATCAAAAAGACCTTTTTGAATGAGGAGGTGTTTATGGCTAAGAAACCCACAGGCGATTGCGCCACTTGCTCCTACTGGCGCAGGAGAAACAACCCCATTAAGGGCAAGGCCATTCCCGGAGGGACGGGGAAATGCACCCGGAAAGAGGGGCTGTGTGAGAACCCCAAACCCAAAGACCCCCATCCCGGATGGAAGGGAGAAGAGGAAAAAGAAAGGGGCCTGCGCCCACAGGCCCCCGAAACCATCCCTCAGAGCTTTCCACAGAGGAGCAATGAGGTTCCACTAAACCTTATATACCCCAATCCGGCCCAGCCCCGCAAGGTTTTTCCACGGGATGCCCTGGAAGAGTTGTCCCTGTCCATCAAGGAGCAGGGACTGATCGAACCCCTGGTGGTGGTGCCTAAGGGCGATAAGTTCATGCTTATCGCCGGGGAGCGCCGCTGGCGGGCCTGCCAGATGGCCGGGATCGTCACTGCCCCCGTGCATATCCTTGAGGCGGATGACCGGCAGATCGCCGAAATGGCCCTGGTGGAGAACATTCAGCGCCAGGACCTGACTCCCCTGGAAGAGGCCAGGGCCTTCCAGGAGATGCTGGACAAGAACGGCTACACCAAGGAGGAACTGGCCCAGAAGCTGGGGTTCAAGCAGGTGTGGCGGGTGGATGAAAGGCTGTCCCTGCTGAACCTGGCTCCGAAGTTCCAGGACGCCCTGACCTTCGGGATTATCACCCCTTCCCAGGGCTTTGAGATCAGCCGCCTTTCGGATGCCGAAGACCAGGAGGTGGTGTTCCGCAAGATCAAAGCCGGGGAACTCCCCACCTATAATCATTTACGGCGTTTTGTAACCGCCATGGTGGACTCGAAAAAGGATAAGGTCCTGTTTGCGATGCCCAAAAAGCAGGACCTGGAGATCGTCTCCCGGTGGGAAAAAACCCTGGATGCGGTTACCGGCTTGATCGTAAAGTCCTTCTCTCCGGAAGACTGCAAGGTGCTGGCCCGGGTCTGCCAGGGCAACGCCCAGGTGAACCTGATAAAGATCGACATGATCATCAAACACCTGAACCTGGTGAAAAAGGCCATGCTGGAAAACGCCAGCCGCCAGGAGGTCTACGGCATTATTAATGGCGGGGCGAACCTGGTCCCGGTGGATAACCTGAATCCGGCATAAAAACCGGCATAAAAAGAGGTCTACAGGTTATCGACCATGGGCGAGTGATCAGTGGTCACCCGCCTTTGCCTTTTAAGAAAGACATCAAACTCATGGCCTGCTTTGGCGGACCTTTTTTAATCCTTTAGGAGGAAATCGACATGCAGATCAATATCGAGCGTGAAACATTGTTAAAGGGAATCGGCCACGCCCTGGGCGTGGTAGACAAACGGGGAAGCCTCCCCATCTTGAGCCATTGCCTGCTCCAGACCAACGGCAACGGGGTATTCATTTCGGCCACCGACCTGGAGATCAGCTTCAGGGGTTTTTACCCCGCGGAAGTGGCAGAGCCCGGCGCCTTGACGGTACAGGCCGGCTTCTTCAACAATCTCATCAAGGACCTGCCCAAGGGCCCCCTGGCCCTGGTGGGCACGGACAAGGCCGCCATGGAGATTCGGACGGGTGACTCCCATTATCAACTCTACGGCTTGGCCGCGGCGGAGTTTCCGGCCCTCCCGGAGACGGCGGAAGAAAACCTGGTGGAGGTGGAAAGCCGCGTGCTGAAGGAGATGATTCACAAAACCATCTTTTCGGTATCAGGCGAGGACCTGCAATATAACCTCTCCGGCATCTTCTGGGAGAAAGTGGAGACCGAAGAGGGCATCTTTCTCCGCCTGGTCTCCACCGATGGCCACCGCCTCACCCTGGTGGACAGGGTGCTCCCTGATACCGAACAACTGGAACTAGGGGAAGGCATCCTGGTGCCTTTTAAGGCCATGCGGGAAATCGGCCGTTTCCTGGACGGACAGGAGAAGGTGACTTTAGGCCTGAGCAAGAAAACCCTGGCCCTGCAAGCAGCCGATAAACATCTCTTTATCCGGCTCCTGGACCGCAAGTTCCCCGAGTACCGCCGCATCATTCCGGAAGGCTTTGCCTACCGCTTCTCGGTCAACCGCAAGGAGCTAACCGACACCCTGAAGCGTATCGCCCAGCTTTCCTCAGACCGTTTCAAAGGCGTGATCTTCAACCTGGCCGAGGACTCCGCTGAAGTCACCTTCGCCAACCCGGACGTGGGGGAAGGAAGGGAACTGCTTACGGTGAACCTGGAAGCAGGGGACGCGGACCAGCTTCCCCTGGAAGTGGGCTTTAACGCCCGGTATCTCCTGGAGCCGCTCCAGGCCATGACCAGCGACACGGTCTTTCTGGAGATCAACGACCGGGATCACCCTTGTCGGCTCATGGACCCGGGAGATGCCAACTTCTTCAGCCTTGTGATGCCGATGAGCCTATAGTGTAAAAACCAATCTTATCAACCAGGGGAGGCGGTGAAAGTCGCCTCCCCCATTCTTTTTAGGAGGGAAAATGGCTATCAAGAACCTGGTGCCCCGGCTGGCCGAGCGGGGGAAAGTTAAAATCGGAGAGAAGGGCGAGGTCAAAACCTCCCAGCAGGGGAAGCAATTCGCGCAGCCCAAGAAGTTGGATCATTTCGTGGTGACCACCATGCAGCGGGACGCCGCCGGCCGGATGCTCCCGGACGTGGAGTTGATGCGGAAGCTGTCCCCGCAAGGCGGCAAGCTGAAAGAACTCCCGGTGATGCTGCTTTACAACGATCCCGACGTCAACTTCCAGACCCGCTATTCCTGCTATATCGGCAACCGCCTCTGGTGTTGCGGCGATGGCGAAGGTGCCCAGCGCCTGCAACAAGACGGCAAATATCAACCGGTCCCCTGCCCTTGCCTCCGCCTGGAGGCCTGTTACACCGGCAAAGATAAGTGCAAGCCGAACGGCACTTTGCAGGTGCTTCTCCAGGGAGTGGACCGGATCGGTGGAGTCTGGAAATTCCGGACCACCAGTTGGAACAGTGTCAACTCCATCATGTCTTCACTGAAGCTGATCCAGGCCATCACCGGCGGCGTCTTGGCCGGCATTCCCCTCAATCTGGTCCTCAGTCCCAAAACTGTTACTGTTCCTGGAACGGGGCAAAACATGGTGGTCTACGTGGTCAGCCTGGAATTCCCCGGCACCGAGCAGGAGTTGGCCAAGATCGGCTACGACATCGCCAAGCGGCGGGCGGAGCACAAGGCCAAGATGGACCAGATCGAGGCCGAAGCCCGGAAGGCCCTGGAGCACCTGGAAGAGACCCCGGAAGAAATGCGGGAGGTCCAGGAAGAATTCTATCCCGAAGGGGTGACCATCGAGGTGCAGCCGGAGGTGGCGCCAGAGACCGAACCGGAAGCGGGCCAAGGGACCCAGTCAGAACCGACTCCCGAAGTTAGCCCTTCTGTGACCGGTGAGAAATCGGAAGCATCTGAAGAAACTTCCTCTTTGCCCGAGCCGGCGGGAGAGGAAGTACCGGTGTCCTGGGATTCTCCGCCTCCTCAACCCCAGCCCGCTCCGAGCTCCAAGAACGAAAAGGGTAAGAAGGTCCAACCCACACCACCGCCACCAGTCGAAAAGGCGGAAGAAGGCAGTCGCTCTCTCTTTTGATCTAAACGGCCACCTTAAAGCGAGTCCTGGGGCGATCAAGGGTTCTCCAATAAAAACCCTATTCGCCCCAGGTCTAAGCGCCAGGCAAGCCTTCAAGAACTTAAACCATCTTTCCTGGGAGCCTTTGCCGGACCCTCAATGGATGGTCTTTATCAAGGAGATAAAAAAATGCCGCCAAAAAAGATGAAACAATATTCTTTTTCACGACTCGACCTGTACGATAAGTGTCCCTGGGCCTACAAGAAAGTCATCCTTGAAGGGGTCCCCCGGGTATCCAACGAAGCCATGGTCACAGGGAAGGTGCTCCATGCCCTGATTGCCGACTACCTACTGCGGCTCATCAACCATAAGCAGCAGACCGATTGGGAATGGGCTGGAGGAGCGGCCCCCAAAGATGCCTCGCCCGATGTTCTGGAAATCTGGCAGAGATTCTATAACTCGTTCATCCTGCCCCCCGCCCTGGAAGTCTATGGGGTGGAGCACAAGCTGGCCTACGACCGCAACTGGCAGCCATGTGAATTTTTAGCTGCTGAAGCCTATTTTCGCATGGTGGTGGATTTCCACTTTCGGCAGGGCGAACTGGCCGTAGTGTTGGACTGGAAGAGCAACCGGGCGGTGCCAGAGACGGTGGAGAAAGACCTTCAACTGCGCACTTACGGTTGGGGCTTGAAACAAGTGGTCTACCCTGAGGTCCAAGAAATCCTCTTGCGCCTCCACTTCCTGCGGTATGGCAAAGAGCGGGAAGTGCTTCTGGAACCCCAGGACCTCGAAGGAGTGCCTGAAGTCTTGGCAGCCAAAATCAAGACCATCGAAGAAGACCAGGATTATGACCCGACACCGGGATCCTATTGCGGCCTGTGCGGAATTACGGCCCATTGCCCGGTCATGTCAAAAACCCTGGCTCCAATCGAAGTCATCGCCCCAGCCACCCGGGAACAAGCCGAGAAGGCTGCCTCTTTACTTCTAACCCTGCAGAAGATGGAAAAGGAACTAACGGCCCGCCTGAAGGATTGGGTCAAAGAAAATGGCCCTATCCAGGTAGGCGATATGGTCTATGGTGCCTCCCCAATGGTGTCTTATGACCTCGACCCCCAAAAGGTCACAACGATCCTGCTAAACGCTGGTCTTTCCCGGGAAGATGTCTGGCCCTTGCTCTCAATGACCAAAACCAATTTGGAGAAGGGGCTGCGGAAGCTCCAGCGGAGGGACATTCTTGAGCTGGCGTTATCTACCGCTGCGACCAAGGGCTCGGAAAAGATCGATTTCCGGAAGGAAAATTCTTAATTCAATATCAAGGTCCATCCTCAAGCAGTTCAGGCTACCAAACGTTAGGCTCATTTCTGCTTTAGCATTTTCCAGAGGCTCTTTTCAAAGGCCTCGGTGCTAAAGGGCTTGATCAGATAGTCATCCAGTTTCGACTGGGGAACTGAAGCCACCGTCTGTTCCGAGACTTCCCCGGAAATCAGCAGAATGGGGATATCCCGATGTTGAGAAGAATGGCGGACACGCCTTTGCAGTTCCAGGCCGTCCATATGGGGCATCGCGATATCGGCAATGATCAATCCATAAGAGCGCTCCTGCAACAGATTCCAGGCTTGTAGACCATCAGCAGCCTCGTCAATCTGACCATCGGCGCCAAGGATGATGAGATGCCTCTTCAGCATATTGCGGATAGCGGCGATATCCTCCACGAGCAATATATTTAGGCCCTGCAATAGGTCTCGAATAGAAGAAGACAAAGGGGTTTTAGAGGGAGATTATCGGCTTTTTCGCCGGTCTGGGGTTAATTTTCAAAGCTTACCTCCACCACAAATGGTCCGGCGTCGGTGTCAAAGGGGATAGCAATGGTGGGAGCATTGCATTTGTGGCGGATTTCGTGATTCAGCCCGGTAATGACGGTGGGCAGAGCAATCTGAAACTGATAGCCTTTCTGCCCCAACTCATTGCGGGCATCTCCAGAGATCATGTTGGTCAGTTCCCCCACTGCATCCTTGATGTCATTGTTAATCTCTGCTATCTCCTCTCCAAGCATGCTGGCCACGATCTTCAAAATGCAGTTGCGCGAGAAACTCAGAGACATGGAGCCGTTGGTCGGCCCGGTAATGCCAATGACGCCGGAGACGTCCCCCTGGGCGCCCCCATCTTTTTTCACAAAGGGCTTGCCGGGCCGGGCCTCCACCGACGCCATGGTCTTTAACACCCGCAAGGTGGCGCTCAGAAAGGGATTAATGAACTCGACATTCATGATGCCCTGGGTTTCCTCCAGGTTTTATTTTCGTTTCCTGAAGATATGTTCTATCTTATCCTTGATTGTTTCTGCCGTAAAGGGCTTGACCACAAAGTTGTCCGCCCCGGCTTTAATCGCCTCCACGACATTTTCTTTATTACCTTCAGCCGTCACCATCAGTACCGGAATATCTCTGCTGGCCTGGTCCCTGCGAATCCTCCGGAGCAGTTCCAGGCCGGTCATGGTGGGCATGTTCCAATCCGTCAGGACCAGACCGATTTTTTCGCTCTGGAGAAGGGAAAGGGCCGCGGCCCCGTTGTCGGCTTCACAGATATGGTGAAAGCCGATCTCCTTGAGAACATTGCGAATAAGCTTACGCATGGTCGGAAAGTCATCGACCACCAGCACTTTCTGGTCGAAGTCGATGGCGCTTGGCATCAGTCACCATTTTTGTGGAAGCCAACCTCCGCCATTACCTGCACCCGGGCGGACAGGCAAAAAATGTCTGCTAATACTTGTTTATGGCGCCCAGGGACGGTTGAAAACCCAGACATGCGCAGATCGATCTTCCGGATGCGCGGCCAGATGACGCTGCCAGGCTTCCTTGTCCGTTTCTCCCTGGCTCACCTCGACAATGGCCATGCGGAGATTATTAACCTTTTTCAACAAATCACTTTCTTTCGTTGACTTATGAGCTGTCATGGTCAATTCCTCCTCAGCCATGGTTATGCTTAGGTTGCGGACACCAGTATAAAAACAAAGGGGTGCGCCGGCAGTCCTGGTTACTGGTCCGCTGACTCACAGGAGAATTTTCTTAGGCTCACCATGGCCCGTAACTCGTTGAGCTCCTTCTCCTGATCCAGCATTTTGGCAATCAGGGATTCAAAGCTGGTCATGAGGTCCGCGATTATAAATCGTAATCCTTCTTGCATCTGGCTCCCGAAATTCATGACGATTTCCAGGTTTTTCCGCAAAGTGGCGGACTCCTGCTGCAGTTCCGCCAAGAGGTTGGATCTGCGAGGCTGGCAATCTTCCTCTTTTTCCCGGCGGGTCATGATTAAGAGATTCTTCAGTTCCTCGATGGTCCATCCCTGTTGCCGGAGGTTGATTAAACGGGCCAGCAAATCCGCTACCGGCGCCGGGTATTTGACAATATCGCCAAAATTGCGGGGGGCCAGGAAACTCTCAAACTTCTTGACCAGCCGCCGCGCCTCAATATCCTCAAGGTTGCTCTTTTGAATCACTTCGGCCAGCGTCAACCAGTTATCGTTGCCCATATTCATCCCTTTCTCCAATTTTCGAGGGCCCCACGCTATTTTCTCAGCCAAAAAATTGCCTGGGGCAGGATTTCGTCAGCAGCGAGGACGATATCTCCGAGTCCCCTCTTTTTAAGATAATTGCGCATTATCTTGCGCCTGGCGGCGCTATCGTCCACCACCAATACCTTCATTTTGAGGTCGAGCTTACCGCTCTGGTCCTGGGTCAACACCCTCCTCCGGGGTAAAGGGGATTCTCCCCCGGCCGCAGCCGCCGCCGGGGGAAAACCTTCCTTTTACCGCTATGTCAATGCACTTCCATTAAGGAAGACAGTTGCTCCCCGCCCAAGACGCGGTCGATATCCAGGAGGATCTTGACCCCGCCGCCAATCTTGGCCATGCCCTGGATATAGTCCGTTTCCAGTGCGGTCCCGAAGCTGGGAGTCTTTTCGATATCCTCGCTTTTGATGTTGGCCACCTCGGAGACTGCATCCACCACCAGACCCATGGTCAACGGCCTGGAATGGTTAATGATCTCCACCACAATAATGCAGGTGCGGTCGGTGTACTCCTGCTCTGCCAGACCGAATTTGAGCCTGAGATCGGTCACCGGAATCACCTTGCCCCGGAGATTGATGACCCCTTTGATAAACTCCGGGGTCTGGGGCAAGGCCGTGATGGGCATCATGCCGATGATTTCTTTGATCTTGAGGATGCCGATGCCGTATTCTTCCTGGGCCAGCCCAAAGGTCAGGTACTTCCCGGCCTGGCTGGCGTTGCCCTGGGTTTCTTGAACGTCGGTTAATTTAGGTTCTTCCATGGTCTTTATCTCTCCTGCAACGCTTAGGTTGACTTTTGCTGGTTAAGGGAAAAATTGGCTCCTCGGCTTGACTTTGCGCCAATCTCTCCGTACCGTAGAAGGCAACCTTGGAAGGTCTTAAAAATCTTTAAACTCGCCCTCATCCATGGGAATGACCTGCTTGGGGGAAACCGCCCGGGCTTTTCCCGGCTTGGCCGCGGGCGGCGGCAGCATCACGGCCCCCTGGTGATAGGGTTCCGCCTCTTCACGTCCCCGGCGGAGCAGGGAAATCCTTTTGAAATTACCTGCCTGGGCTCTTAGTTGATTACTCCCGTTCTTGCCGCCCACCACGGCCACCAACTCCCCGACGATGCCCTTCATCTGTTCGGCCTGGGCGGTAAGTTCCTCGGCGGCGCTGGCGCTTTCTTCGGCGTTGGCGGCGTTGGTCTGCACCACCTTATCCATTTCCCCCACCGCCTTGTTGATCTGGTCCACCCCCTGGGCCTGTTCGTTGGAGGCTGCGGCGATCTCTCCCAACAATTCTTTGGACTTGATGGTGCTCGCGGCCACCTGGCTAAAGGCCTCGCCGGTTTTATTGACCAGGTCCGAGCCTTCCTTGACCTTGTTAACCGTGCCTTCGATGAGGTTGGCGGTGTTCTTGGCCGCGTCCGCGGCCCGCATGGCCAGGTTTCTGACCTCGTCGGCCACCACCGCAAACCCGGCTCCCGCTTCCCCGGCCCGGGCCGCCTCCACCGCCGCGTTCAGGGCCAGGAGATTGGTCTGAAAGGCGATCTCATCGATGGTCTTGATGATCTTGGCCGTCTGATCGCTGGCCGCGGAGATCTCTCGCATGGACCCGGTCAACGCGGTCATGGAGTGATTGGCCTGCTCCACCACCCGGGTGGTGTCGTTGATCAGCGAATTCGCCTCGTTGGCGTTGGCGGCGTTCTGCTTGGTCATGGAGGCCATCTCCTCCAGGGACGAGCTGGTCTCCTCCAGGGCCGCGGCCTGCTCCGAGGCGCCTTGCGCCAGTTCCTGACTGGACGCGGAGACCTGGCCGGAGGCCGAGGTGACCTGCTCGGAGCCTTCGCTTAAAGCCTCAATAGCGCGATTAAGGGGCTTGGTGATGCTGCGGGTAATGAAGAAGGTAAGCAAGATACCCAGGAGAATGGCGCCGCCGCTCAAAATATAGGAAAAGTAGATGGCCTGGGCGATTTCCTGCGTGGCTTCCTTTCCTCCTTTTGCCGCCAAGTCTGTCTGATACTTAACCAGGTTGTCGATCTCCTGGGTCAATTTAGCCTGCGCCCCGCGCACCTCAGCAACAAGCACTGCGGTTGCTTCCTCCCTTTTGCCGGCCAGAGCCAGAGCTGCGGCCTTGTCCACCAGGGGTCTCGTCGCGTTCTGGTTATCCTTGATCCGGGCCATAATTCCCCGGCCCCGCTCGCTTTTCACGGTCTTTTCCAATTTGTCATAGTTCTCCGCAAAACCGGCCCGGGCCTTGTCGATTCTGTCCATTTGTCCCTGCATGGTTTTCGCGTCGTTGGTCAGAGCGATATTGCGCACCGCACGCGCGATGTCATTGATCGCATGGATGAGATTATTGGCCCAGGCCGTCTTGGGAAGACGGTCTTCCACAATCAGATGGACATTTGCCTCCACCGCTTTAAACCGGGTAATGTTCAGGTAAGATAAACCGGCCAGGATGATTAAAATTATCCCGAACCCCAATGCCAACCGCGTTCCCAAACTTAATTTATTAGTAAAAGACATGACTTAAGACCTCCTTATATTAATCTTTATTTTTTATATTTAAAAAACGAGCTTGTCGTTTGTTATTGCTTCCTGTTGCCGACTCAATTGGGGTTCTTACTGGCTTTTTATCAAAAGAACCCTTTCCCAGATTTATAATATTTCTCTAAGTTCACCATCTTGATAGACTGTCTCAGCCTTGGTCCATTACCTGCCTCACCGCCTGAAGCAACTGTTCCATTTTATAAGGCTTGCTCAGAATTCCCCTGGCTCCGGCAGCCATGGCCTCATTGACCGTACCATTGTCACAGCCGCTCATGATAATGATCTTGGCTTGGGGGTTAATTCTGAGAAGTTCTGTTAAACAATGCTTGCCTCCCATACCCGGCATGAGCAGGTCCAGGAGCACCAGATCAATGCCGTTTTGACGCCCCCGAAAGATTTCCAAGGCTTCTTCGCCGCTCCCGGCGGGAAGCACCGTGTAACCTGACCCTCTTAGTAGAGCTTTACTAAACACTGCGCACACTCTCATCATCCTCAACCAACAAGACGGCGCCTTTATTAATCTTGGTGGGGGCAATCTCTTTGTCTGGTTCATCCGGTAAAGAAACTTTATCTTGCCAAACCGGTAAGTCGATGGCGAATATTGTTCCCGATCCAGGGGCGCTGATGCAACTTATTAACCCCCGGTGGCGATTGACAATTACCTTGACCATAAACAAGCCCAGACCAGTGCCCTTGCCCAGACCTTTGGTGGTAAAAAAGGGCTGGAAGATCTGGGTTAACATTTCCTCCGGTATGCCGCTGCCGGTATCGGCCACCGTTAGTTGCACGTATTCACCGGGCTTGGCGCCCTCCCCATGATCTGTTTCCTCGTTTAGAGTTACATTTTTTGTGGCCAGGGTTAATTTCCCCCCCGCGGGCATGGCGTCCCGGGCATTGAAGACCAGATTAATAAGTAATTGTTCGATCTGCACCGGCACCGCACTGATGGGTTTTAAATCTTCCGCCAGGTCCATTTGGACCTCAATCATCCGGGGTACAGTTCTTCTTACCAGTCTCTCTACCCGCTGTATGACCTGATTGAGGTTAAGGGGCTGAAACTCCATATCGTTTTGACGAGAAAAGGATAGCAGTTGCTTTACCAGCTCTGCGCCGCTCTCCGCGGCCTGCGCCACTTCTCTTAAGTCCGCGTATGTGAGTTGTTCCTGGTCCTCACCATGCATCAGCAGGTCGACGCGCCCCAGAATCGCCTGGAGCAAGTTGTTAAAATCATGGGCAATGCCGCTGGTCATGGACCCTAATAATCCCATCTTCTGGAGCTGCAGTAGCTGGTCAGAGTTCAGATCCATTTCCTGGGGCAATCTTCCATCCCCCGGGGGCAGTCCCATGAAATCCGCAATAATTTTCCTTTGGTGACTGAGCCGTTCACTGACTTTCTGGCAGGCTTGTTCCTGGATGCGCTTGATTTCCCGCAGCAGTTGCTCCGGGGTGAAGGGTTTTTCCAGGAAGCCGTCACAGCTATGGCGCAACGCCTGGATGACCACGTCCTTGTCGGCATAGGCCGTCATGAAGATGACCGGCAGCCAGGTATCCCGCCTCCGGACCTCCTCCAGCAGGCCCAAACCATCCAGGCCGGGCATCAGGTAATCCGTGATGACCAACTCAATGCCCTGGGCATGCCGGTCAAGTTGCCGCACCGCTTCTTTCCCGTCAGCCGCTTCCAGGACTTGGTATCCCTGGCTGAGGAGATAGCGTTTCAGGGCATCTATCTGATGCGGTTCATTGTCAACCAGCAGTATGGACATCAAGCCCACTCCAAGTGTTTTATTATAGACCCCCGGTAACACCTCGGGGGGTGTCCGGGACAATCTCCAATATCAAGGAATATGCCAGGGGAGACTTTGTGGGAAAAAATATGATAATTGTAGAATAATCAGGGTGTTAATAAAGAAGAAAAAAGGAGTGGGAATTTTTTAGAACAGGTGGGATTATGGCCGGCCTAGTCCATTTTGGACTATCCCGCCGGGATATGTTAATTTATTTGCCACCTTAGTTGAATATCCATTTTGGCATAGCCCACCAATATGGAACAGGACTGAATATGGTTATTCTTCACCATAAGACTGCAATTTACGCCGTAAGGTGTTAAGACCGAGGCCCAGAAGCAGGGCCGTGCGCGACTTGTTTCTCCCGGTTTGCCGGTAGACGTTGAGAATATAATTTTTTTCCATGGCCGCCAGGGGCATAATCGGCTCCGGGGATGCCGATTGCCGCGCCAGTTCTTTCGCAGAGATTTTCTCCCGGAAAAACTTGGGCAGCAAATGGCTGGAAAGTTGGCGGCCTTTAGCCAGGTTCACGGCTGCCTGGAGAATCGATTTCAGCTCCCTGATGTTCCCGGGATAGTCATAGGCCAGCAGCAGGTTCAAGGTTTGCCCGTCCACTTCCCGATCGCGGGGTCCAGGGGTGAATTCCTCCAGGAACTTCTTTGCCAGCCGCGGGATGTCTTCCTTTCTCTCCCTCAGGGGCGGCAGGTGGAGCCAGGCCCCCCGGAGACGATAATAAAAATCTTTGCGAAACAGTCCTTGGGCCAAGAGGGACTCCAAGTCGGCATTGGTGGCGGCCACGAAGCGCACGTCCACTTTTCTGGGCTTGTGGGTCCCTAATTTGAAGAACTCGCCCTCTTGCAACACCCGCAGCAGTTTCCCTTGGAGTTCGGGAGAGAGATTGCCGATTTCATCCATAAACAAGGTGCCGCCCTCGGTGTACTCCAGCAGGCCTTGCCGTTCTTTATCGGCCCCGGTGAAGGCCCCCTTGGTGTGGCCGAAGAATTCCGATTCAAACAAAGCCGTGCCGGGAAAAGTCATATTGATGGGGGTGAATCTTTTGCCTGCCCGGGGGCTGGCCCGGTGGATGGCCTGGGCCAGCAATTCCTTGCCGGTGCCGCTTTCGCCGGTGATCAAAATGGGGACATTGCTGGCGGCATGGAGCTCTGCCTCTCTCAAAATCCGCACCATTTTCGGCGCTCCGGTGATTATCTCCGCAAATGCCCCGGGGTTTTCCAGTTCCGGGATACTGGTCTTTTTCTCGATCTCCAAAATATCCAGGAGCCGTTTTCTTTCCAGGGCCCGATCTATGGTTTGCACCAGATCCTCTAAGGAAACCGGTTTGAGCACGTAATCAAAAGCCCCCTTTTTCAAAGAGGCCACCGCATAGCCGGCTTCATTCACGGCAGTCACCATAATGCATTCGGTATGCGGACTATGGTTTTTAATTACGGTCAATAATTCCACCCCATCCATCTGGGGCATGGTGATATCCAGGAGCGCCACATCGAAGACTTCCCCCTTTTCCAAAAGGGACGCCGCGGCCAGAGGATTGCTCTCCACCCTGACCTGGGTAAACCCGGAGAGAAGCAGCCCTCTCCTCATGCTGTCCAGGAAAGCCGGCTCATCATCCACCACCAGAATGCGGGCTGGCATTTTGGTTATCTCCCTTTAGTCTTTGTTGCTAAAGAACAGCCGGAAAGTGGTCCCTTGGCCCGGCTCACTGACCACTTCAATGCGCCCCCCCAATTCCTCCACCAGGCGGTGGACGATGGAGAGGCCCAAACCCGTGCCCGCTCCCGCCGGTTTGGTGGTGAAAAAGGGATCAAAGATTTTCCGCCGGGTGGCCGCGTCCATGCCGCAGCCGTTGTCGCTCACCTCTATAATAAACCGTTCATCTCTAGTCTCTCCCAAAGCCACCTTCAAGGTTACCCGGGATTCTTCCTTGTCCAGGGCCTGGGTCGCGTTGATCAACAGGTTGACCAGGATCTGCTCCAGGGCCAGGGGATCACTGGAGATGGGCGGCAGCCCGGCCGGCGCCTCCACGGTAAAGGTTTTGGCCGTCCTGCGGACGCGGCCCTGGCAGATGGACACCACCCGGTCAATCACCGTCCGCAGATCAAACTCGGTTTTTTCCCTTTTGACCCGCTCCCGGGCAAAGTCCGCAAGGCCGCAACCGTGGCATTAATGCGGCTGGAGCCGTGCTCCAGGTTGTCCACCAGTTTGAAGATATCCCGGCGGAATTCCCCATAAGGCATCCGGCAGACGGCAAAATCCGGGTGGGCCCGGGCATAGACATCGACGATGGGGAGCAACTCCTGCAAATAGGATCTTAAGATGGGGATATTAAAGGTGATAAAACTGTTGGGATTGTTGATTTCGTGGGCGATGCCGGCCACCAGCAGGCCCAGGGAGGCCAGCTTCTCACTCTGCAAGAGATGCCTCTCCATCATCCTGGCCTCGGTGACGTCGCTGATGCGGATAATAGCCGCCCCTTCCTGACCGGTCCCGTTCGGCAAGGGATAGACAAAGACCTCTTCCAGGCGGGCCGGGTCCCCGGCGCCCTGGCGCTCGTACAAGCGAAATTCCCCCTGGGAGACCGCGGCCGGCACTTCGCACCCGGCACAGGGGGCGGCCAGGCCTTTGAGAACTTGATAACAATACTTATCCACTACCGCCTCCGAACTGTCGGCCTGGTAGTAGCGGAGCGCCGCCCGGTTCAACAGCTTGAACCGCAGCTCCCGGTCCACCATGACCAGGGGCTCCGGGATGCCGTCAAACACCACTTGCAGCCGCAGTTGGTTTAGGCGGATTTGTGCTTCTGCTTGTCGGCGTTCGGTGACATCCTGCACCGTGCCGAACATCCGGATAGGTTGGCCGGAGTCATCGTACATTACCTCTCCCTGTTCGTGGACTGTAAGCTCGATGCCGTCCCGCCGGATTATACGGTGGTCAATGGCATAGGCCTTTCCCTCCTGCAGAGCGTCCTTAACCGACCCTTCCATTAACTCCCTATCGTCCGGATGCACAAAACCAAGAAAGGCTTCATAGGTGGCGCCGAACTCCTGGGGTGTTGTCCCAAACAGGCGATATACCTCATCAGACCAAACCAGTTCGTTGGTGAGGATGTTCCAGTCCCAATTGCCCAGACGGGCCAAACGCTGCGCCTCAGCCAGCCGGGATTCACTCTCTTTCAAGGTTGCCTCTGCCCGCTTGCGCTCCGTGATGTCCCGCAAGAAGGCGTAAAATAGTCCCCCTTCACCGTGGCCGATGTAGCGGGTGGCCACTGCTACATCGATGATGCGGCCGTCTTTCCGCCGGTGCCGGGTCTCGAAGGCAGCTTCCCCGGTTGCCATTATCCGCTGGATCTCCTGCGCGATTTCCTCGGGAGGCATTTGGGCTTCGATATCGGCGACGGTCATTTGCGCCAGATCTTCCTGCGTGTACCCCGACATTCTACAGTAGGCTGGATTCGCCTCCAATATCCGCCCCTGGGTATCCACCAGCAGGAAGCCGTCCAGGGCGGTTTGGATGATGGTGCTATATCTCTCTTCCGCGGTCTTGCGCGCGGTGATGTCGTTAATCATGGCAAAGGAGCCTTGAAATTCGCCTTGGTCGTCCATCAGGGGCGTCACCGACACCAGGACCCATAACTCCGAGCCGTCTCGACATCGTAGGCGAAACTCAAATCTTTCCGCCAATCCTCTTTGCCGCTTTTCTTTCCTTCTTTCGAAGTCGCCCAAATCTTCCGGAAAGAAGAACTCGGTGATGGGTTTCCCTATAATTTCCCCAGGTTCATAGGCCAGCCACTCAGCCATGATTTTATTTACGAAAGTAGTACGAAAGTCCCGGTCGACGGACCAGATGCCTTCATGAGCCGTCTCCACGATCTGCCGGTACTTGGCTTCGCTGACCGTGATGGCCTCCTCCGCCTGCTGCCGCCATTGCTCTTGTTTCAGCAAGGTCAAACCAAAGGAAATATTATCTCTTAGAGATTTAAATAAGTTGACTTCCTCAGGGGTGAAAAAATTCGGTTCCCCGGCATAAAAGGTCAAGGCCCCGATGATCCGGTTCTCCTCCTCCAGGGGTATACTCATGCTGGAGAAGAATCCCCTTTTAATTCCCTTCTCTCGCCAGGGGGCGATGATAGGATCGCGCTCCCAGTCATTAACCACCACCACCCGATTTTCTCGGATGGCGATGCCGGTGGGGCCGCGGCCTTCGGGAACATCGCGGCTGGAAACGACCACTTCGTCCAAGTATCCCTGGTCGTCTCCCCCTTGGGCCACGGGCCTGACCAGGAGGGTCTCCGGATCCACCAGGCCGGCCCAGGCCATTCGCAGACCCCCCTCTTCCACGCCAATGCGGCAGGCTTCCTGGAACAGTGCGTTTCTGTCCCTGATCCGCAGGATAGCTTCATTGGTCCGGCTCAAGAGCCGATAGATGCGGTTGAGGCGGGCCAGATGCTGTTCCATTTCTTTGCGGTCGGTGATGTCAAAAGTCACCCCGCTGATATAGTCGATCCTGCCTTGGGCGTCACAGACTATCTGCCCCCGGCACTGGACCCAGCGGCTCTCCCCGTCTTTTCTGGTGATGCGGTGCTCCCGTACAAAAGATTTACTCTCGGTTCTATAAGCTTGATTAATACTCTTTTGGCATAATCGAGATCTTCGGCGGGAATCAAGTCGCACCATTTGATACTCCGGGAATCGAAGTCTTCTTTCCGGTAGCCGCTTAGATCCTCAATTTTTTGGTCATAGAAGTCGACGCTCCAATCGGCGTAGCCTTTAAAAACCCCGGCCGGAATTTGATTCACCAGGAGCCGATATTTCTCTTCACTCTGCTTGAGCGCGTCCTCGGCCAGTTTGCGCGCGGATATATCGATGATGGAGACCAAAACCCGGCCTAAGCTCCGTTCAAATCCGGGTACTACGGATAATCTTATGATAACATGAAGCTTATTGCCTTTTATGGTCTGGATGCGGCCCTCACCTTCGAAGAGGGTGAGACCCTCAGCCAGGGCCACAATAAGTTCTTGAAAAACCCGATATGACTCATCAATAAGAAAATAGCGCAATCCTTGAAAGAGTTCCTCCTTACTCTTAACCCCGCACATTTCCAACGCAGCCTTATTGACGTCGATGACCTTTATCAAGTCGGCGCATTGGGCCACCGCTCCCGGATGGGTGGTAAAATAGGCGCTGATATCCTGGACCCCGCGGTCCCACAAGTCGTCCAGATAGGCCTTCACCTCTGATAAATCCTCCAGCCAGAGGCCAAGAGGGGAGTTTTCAAACATCGACTGATACCGTTCTTCACTCTCTTTGAGCGAGCCTTCCGCCCGCTTGCGCGTCGTGATGTCACTGATCAGGCCATTATAGGAGATGAGTCGGGCAGAGGAGTCCCGATGCAGGACTGGCGTGTTGCTGACCCAGCGCACCGTCCCGTCTTTGCGCCGGATCCGGTGCTCTATGGGGCCCGGGTCCTCGCCGGCCAGCAGGCGGGCCGCATGCTGGCCGACTAATTCCCTGTCCTCCTCCAGGACCATGTTAACCCAGAGGTAGGGATCCGCGGCGAATTCCTCCGAAGTATATCCGGTCACGGCCACGCAGGGCGGGCCATGCTCCGTCTGGACGGCGCGGCCCTCCGCCACCGTGACGCTATAGATATAATCCGTGACGGCTCCGGTGATGCGGCGATAACGCTCCTCACTCTCTCTGAGTGCTTCTTCAGCCTGCTTCCGCGTCGTGATGTCCACGCCCAGCTCGAGAATCAGCTGAGAGCCGTCGATATCGATGAAAGGATAATCATGGATGGCGTATGTATTCTGGTCAGGGCCGGTCCACTCCCACAGCTGGGCTTTTTGCTCGGAAAAAACCCGGAAGGTGTGACACTCCTCACACGGCTCTTGACGTGTGAAAAGGAATTCGTAATAGCGACTATCCCCTGGGTCCCCAAAGCGTTCCCGGAATTCGCGGTTGACGTAAGAGAAAGTATAGTCTTCGGCCAGAAGGCAGACAAAAGCGGGAATCTGCTCCAAAAGAGAAAAGAGGCGCTGCCGTTCGTTCTGGAGGGCCTCCTCGGCCCGCTTGCGCTCAGTGATGTCAGTATCCACGCCCCGGTAGCCGATAAGTTCTCCTTTTTCATCAAAAACAGGCAGGCCGCTGGTCAACAGCCACACCTCCCGGCCATCCTTATGAAGGTTGCGGTTGAGGAATTCGCGGAAGGGCTGTTTGGCCGCGATTACGGCAAAGGCCTGTTCCTTAAGTTTTTCCCGGTCATCCGGGTGAAACAGGTCATAGAAGTGTTTGTTAAGCAGTTCTTCCGGCTGATAGCCTATCAATTTTTCCACCACCGGACTGGCATAAACATATTTGCCCTGCGCGTCCACTTCCCAAAACCACTCCAGGGCGTTCTCGGCGATATCTTTGAACCTTTTTTCACTCTGCTCCAAGGCCTCCTTGGCCCGTTTTTGGACGGTGATTTCGGTGGCGATATGGATGACTTTCTGGAGGTTTCCTTGGGCATCGAACACCGGGGTGCAGGAAACCAGATAGGCGCCCTCCAGGGCCTCCACCTCCATTTCCCTGGTTTCCAACTGCCCGGAATTTTGTAATTTCAGCAGGGGACAATCTGCGGGAGGTTGATCTTGGTGGTGGAAGAATTCATAACATTTCCGGCCCTTGATCTCGGCCGCGGTTTTGCCCAGCGCGGCCAGGGTGGCCCGGTTGGCCTCGATGATCCCGTGTTCCGGATCCAAAATCATGGTGGGATGGCCGACGGCCTGGAAGATCTCCTCCCAATCCCGGCGGGCCTGCTGCAGTTTTTCATTAGTTTTTTGTAATTCGGCGGTGCGTTCCGTCACCATGGTTGCCAAGTGCTCTTGATATCGGGCCAAGTCTCTTTCAATCTGCTTTTGGGCCGTGATATCCCGGGACGCCGCCACCAACCTTTCCACCTGGCCGTTG